>JACCEA010254090.1_pt1 | contig 112739 bp, 113 predicted proteins | sample 7449851 | NCBI WGS metagenome assembly JACCEA01 (sample SAMN15323453, study PRJNA562643) | freshwater metagenome | isolation source: river surface water | place: USA:Blue River Watershed | collected 2017-08-18
CCCGAGGCTTTGGCCTGCGTGCCGGTGCTGTCTGGGTTGGGTGAGTTGCCAGCCATTTGATTGAGGCGCGCCAGGTTGGCCTTGCGTTGTTCTTCCATGCGCCGGCTTTCCTCGGCCTCGCGCTTGGCCTGGGCATCGCGCTTGGCTTGTTCTTCGCGCTTGGTTTTGGCTTCCTGGTCCTTGCGCTTTTGCGCTTCTTCGCGCTTCTTGGTCTCTTGCTCGGCTTTGCGTTGGCGCTCTTCTTCGAGTTTTTTCACTTTGGCCTGATGCTCGGCTTCCTTGCGGTCGAGCTCGGCCTTGCGCTTGGCCGCCGCCCGCTCAGCCTCAGCCTGGCGCGCCTTTTCCTGTTCCTTGATGCGCTGCTTGGCGGTGGCGATCTCGGCTTCCTTGGCTGCTTCGGCTTTGGCACTGGCCTTGGGCGGCGGCGGTGGAGGCGGCACGGGCTTGGGTTGCGGCTTGGGCTCGGGCTTGGGTTCAGGTTGGGGTTCTGGTGGCGGCTCAGGCTTGGGTTCGGGCTGAGGTTCGGGCTCGGAGTTGGCCTGAGGCGCAGCGGGCGCAGGGATGGCGGACCAGACTTCTGCTGCGATGGGGACGGCCACCTCGTGGCGGTTCCAGTTCAAGCCCCAGGTGAGGGCCAGCACCAGCAACCCGTGCACCAGCACCGACAAGAACATGGAGCGCCCACCCGCGCCGGGTGCAGGGGGCAAGAAGTTGGAGGCTTCCCTGGTTTGCATGAGCCATTAATCAAGCGTGCGCACCGACAGACCAATTCGCTTGACGTTGGCGCGCTGCAGCTTGTCCATCACCTGCATGACTTTTTCGTAGGGCAAGGTCTTGTCTGCGCTGATGATGACCGGGATTTGATCCGACTCGCCTTGCATGAGCTTGGCTTGCAAGGCGACGTTGTCCAGGGTCACGCTGTGGGTTTGGTCCACACCGGTTTTGCCCGATGACTTTTGCCGCAATTGCATCTTGCCGTTTTTCTCGATCTCGATGGTGAGCACCATCTCGGGGGCGGCAGCGGCTTTGCCCACCGAGGGCACATCGATCATGCTGGGGGTCATGAGGGGCGCGGTCACCATGAAGATGATGAGCAGCACCAGCATCACATCGATGAACGGCACCATGTTGATGTCGCTCATGGCTCGGCGCGAACGGCCTCGGGATGAAACCACGCTGGGCATGGTGGCTGCCCTCAGTGACCGGTGGCCGACTGGCCGCCCAGGTTGCGTTGCAAGATGTTGGAGAACTCTTCGATGAAGGTCGCCATCTTGTTGGCGATGCGATCGACCTCGCGGTTGAAACGGTTGTAGGCCAGCACCGCCGGGATGGCAGCAAACAGACCAATGGCCGTGGCCACCAGGGCCTCGGCAATGCCGGGTGCGACCTTGGCCAGCGTGACTTGTTGCAACTCGGCCAGGCCGGTGAAGGCATGCATGATCCCCCACACCGTGCCAAAGAGCCCCACGTAAGGTGACACCGAGCCCACAGAGGCCAGGAAAGAAATGTTGGCATCGATGAACTCGAGCTCGCGCTGGTAGCTCGCGCGCATGGCGCGGCGGGCGCCGTCCATCAGCAGGCCAGGGTCGGCGATGCGGCGTTCACGCAGCTTGCTGTATTCGCGCATGCCGCTGGCAAAAATGCGTTCGATGGGGCCGCCTTGCTTGGCGTTTTGCTGTGCCGAGGTGTAGAGCTCGTTGAGGCTTTTGCCCGACCAGAAATCGCGCTCGAAGGCATCGTTGAGGTCACGCACATCTTTGAGCGAGAACACCTTGCGAAAAATCGTGGCCCAGCTCATGACAGACACCAAAAGCAGCACCAGCACCACGGCTTGAACCACCCAGCTGGCATTCAACAGCAGGGTCACAATGGAAAAGTCGTTATTCATGAGAGTCGTTCCAGCAAAGATGGGGGGATTCTGGCAGGTTTGAGGGCGTGTGCGTTCACCCAACCAATGCGGATATGGCCTTCACACAAAGGGGTGAGTGAGCCATCGGTTTCACGCCGGGCGGCCTGCTGGTGAATGACCAGACTGGCGCGGCCGCGTTCGTGCAGCTGGGCAGTGACGCACAGCATGTCGTCGAGCACGGCGGGCTTGAGGTAGCGCACCTGGGTGTCGAGCACCACGAACATGCCGCCGGTTTGCTCACGCAAGGCATGCTGGCCTATGCCCAGGTGGCGCAGCCACTCGGTGCGCGCGCGTTCAAAAAACTTCAGGTAGTTGGCATAAAACACAATGCCACCCGCATCGGTGTCTTCCCAGTAAACGCGAAGGTCAAAGGCAAAGCTCATGGCGTTTGGATCCAGTGTTGGAGGCGCTGGGCGGCTTGCATCAATTCGTCCAGGTCGTTGGCAATCGAAAAGCGGATGTAACGCCCCGGCTCATGCTCTGAAAAATCACGCCCCGGCGTGACCGCCACATGGGCTTGGTTCAACAAGGCCAGGCTCAGCTCCCAGCTGCTGGCCAGGCCTTTGCGGCGGCACCAGTCGCTGGCATCAGCCCACACATAAAACGCGCCATCGGGGACCACGGGGACCTCCAGCCCCATGGCTTGCAAAGCGGGAATGAAGGCATCGCGACGTTGCCGCAAACGCTCACGGCGCTGTTCGAATTCGGCCAGGGATTCGGGCTCGAAGCACGCCAGCGCCGCCTGCTGGGCGATGGTGCTGGGGCAGATGAACAGGTTTTGTGCCAGGCGCTCCATGGGCGCAACGTGGCTCGCAGGCACCACCACCCAGCCCAGTCGCCATCCCGTCATGCCGAAGTATTTGGAAAAACTGTTGACGCTCACCACGTGATCGCCCAAGGCCAAAGCGCTTTGGCCATAGACCGGGTCAAAGCTCAAGGGCAAATAGATTTCATCGACCACCATCACCCCACCGCGCTCAGTCACGGCCCGGTCGATGCCAGCCAGCACATCGGGGTGGATGGACGTGCCAGTGGGATTGGACGGCGAGGCCAGCAGCACGCCGCGTGTGCGCGGTCCCCAATGTGCCCTGACCTGCGCCTCGGACAGCTGAAAGCGGTCTTGTGCCTGCGTGGGGATGAGCACGGGTCGTGCATCGGCTGCCCGCACAAACTGGCGGTTGCAGGGATAGCAAGGGTCGGGCATGAGCACTTCATCGCCCGAATCGAACAAGGCCAGGGCGGTGAGCAGCAAGCCCGCCGAAGCACCTGCCGTGAGGACGATGCGCTCGGGGTCGATGGACAGTTGGAAGCGGCGGGCATACCAGGCGCTGAGCTGTTCGCGCAGCGCAAGCAAGCCCAAGGCTGGGGTGTAGGCCGTGTCCTGACGCGCAATGGCGAGTTGTGCCGCGCGCTCCACCGCAGGGGCGGCCTTGGCATCGGGCTCGCCAATGTTGAGCCGGATGAGGGGGGCGTCGCCAGGCTGGAGCGCTTGCTCGATGGCCTGGGCGGCCTTGCCGATCTCCATGACGTAAAAGGGTTGGATGTCCAGCGCACGCTGGCTCAGACCCAGCCCCTTCGCACGGGCTTTTTTAGCCACGTGCCAGCCCTTGGGCAACGTCGTGGGCGTACTCGGCCTCGCGGGTGAGCCGCGCGACCTCGTTGAGCACGGCGTTGACGTATTTGTGGCCGTCGGTGCCGCCAAAGGTCTTGGCCAGTTCGATGGATTCGTTGATCACCACGCGCCAGGGCACATCCACGCTGTGCACCAGCTCGTAAGTGCCCAGCCTGAGCACGGCATGCTCGATGGGTGAGAGCTGATCCAGCGGGCGGTCGAGGAAGGGCGTGAAGCGCGCATCGAGGTCGCTGGCCTGGGCCTCGCAGCCTTCGAGCAGGCGTTGAAAGTAATCGGCATCGGCCTTGTGAAAGCCACTGAGCTCGCTGGTGTAACTCTGGATGCTGCTGAGCGCTTGCTGCCCCACCAGCACTTGGTAGAGGGCTTGCACCGCAAACACGCGCGCGCGGCTGCGCCCACTGCTGCTGGTGAGGTTGCGGCCACGGCTGGGTCCGCGGGGTGTCTGGGCAGGGGTGGAATCGGTCATGGGCGTTGGGTTTTGAGGCGGGCCATTTCCACCGCCACGCGGGCTGCATCGCGCCCTTTGGGTTGCATGCGGGCTTGGGCTTGCTCGAGGTTTTCCGTGGTGAGGATGGCGTTGGCAATCGGCAAGCCATGGTCCAGGCTCACGCGCGTGACGCCAGCGCCTGACTCATTGGCCACGAGTTCGAAGTGGTAGGTCTCGCCCCGGATGATGCAGCCCAATGCCACCAGCGCATCAAAGGCCTTGAGGCTGGCCAAAGACTGCAAGGCCAGGGGCACTTCGAGCGCACCGGGCACGGTGATCACGGTTTGGTCCTGAGGGGCAACGCCCAGTCGGGTGAGCTCGGCCTGGCAAGCCTGGAGCAAGCCCTGGGTGATGGGGGTGTTGAAGCGGGCCTGCACCAAGCCAATGCGCAGACCTTGACCTTGAAGATCAGGCCAGGTGATGTCGTCGCTGGATTCGTTGAACATGATGGTGGGACGCGCAGGCGCTCAATGGGTGTCGGAGAGTCAAGGGGATTTGGAAAGGTAGCCCGTGATTTCGAGGTCAAAGCCGGTCATGCTGGGCATGCGGCGCGGGTTGCCCAGCAACTGCATCTTGCGCACGCCACAGGTCTTGAGGATTTGCGCGCCAATGCCGTAGGAGCGCAAGTCCATGCGTCCCCGAACGGGGGCGTGGGTGGCCGTGGCCAGGCCTTCGATTTGCAGCATGAGCTGCTCGGCGCTTTCACCGCAATTGAGCAAGACGACCACGCCCGCGCCTTCTTGGCGGATGCGCTCGAGCGCTGCATCCAGCCCCCAGGAGTGCATGGCGCGGCGTGGGTCCAGGGCATCGAGCACCGACAAGGGTTCGTGCACGCGCACCAGCACGGGATCGTGCTCCTGCCACTGACCCAGAACCAGCGCGAGGTGCAGGCCCTGCGCGGGGCGGTCACGAAAGGCGTGCAAGGTGAACTCGCCATGGTGGGTTTGCAAGGGGCGGCTCAAGACCTTGTCGACCAGGCTCTCGGTGCGGCTGCGATAGGCGATGAGGTCGGCAATCGTGCCGATCTTGAGTTGGTGGCGCTGTGCGAACTCGACAAGGTCGGGCAAGCGTGCCATGGTGCCGTCATCTTTCATGATTTCGCAAATCACCGAGGCGGGGGAACAACCCGCCATGGCGGCCAAGTCGCATCCGGCCTCGGTGTGGCCAGCGCGCATGAGCACACCGCCATCCACCGCTTGCAGGGGGAACACATGACCTGGTTGGACCAGATCGCTGGCTTGGGTGTTCTTGGCCACGGCCACCGCGATGGTGCGCGCACGGTCGGCGGCCGAGATGCCGGTGGTCACGCCCTCGGCGGCTTCGATGGACACGGTGAAGGCGGTGCTGTAGACCGTGCCGTTGCGCACGGCCATGGGGGGCAGGCGCAAGTGCTCGCAGCGTTCGCGGGTGAGGGTGAGGCAAATCAGCCCCCGGCCATGGGTGGCCATGAAGTTGATGGCAGCCGGGGTCACATGGTCGGCAGCCAGGACCAGGTCGCCCTCGTTCTCACGGTCTTCTTCATCGACCAGGATGACCATGCGGCCTGCGGCCATTTCGGCAACGATGACTTCGACGGGGGAAATGGCTTGGGTGATGGGGTCGGTGGCGTTCATGGGGCAGTCGGCAATCAAGGGGCGGGCGAGCGCAGGGGTGGAGCCGCATGCAGCATGCGCTCGACATAGCGGGCAACGGTATCGACTTCGAGGTTGACTGGGCTGCCTGCTCGCAAGTCGCCCAGGCTGGTGTGGGTCACCGTGTGGGGAATGAGGTTGATGTCAAAAAGCGTGCCTTGGGCCACATCGGTCACCGCATTGACCGTGAGGCTCACGCCATTGATGGTGATGGAGCCTTTGTAGGCCAAAAAGCGCCCCAGCTCGGGCGGGGCCTGCACGCGCAACAACCAGCTCTCGCCCACCTGTTCAAAGACCTGCACATGGCCAATGCCATCCACATGGCCAGACACCAAGTGGCCACCGAGGCGATCGCTGGTTCGCAGGGCTTTTTCAAGGTTGATGCGCCCTGGCTGGGCCAAACCCGCCGTCTTGGCCAGGGATTCGGCAGAGATGTCGATGCAAAAGTGGGGTGGGGCCAATTCGACGACCGTCATGCATGCGCCATTGAGGGCAATGCTGTCGCCCAGGACCACGTCGTCGAGGTAGTGGGCAGGCGCTTCAATGCGAAGGCGCTTGCCGTGTTGTAAAGAGCGACCCAGGTCAAGGACGTCGATGATTCGACCCACGCCGGTGATGATTCCGGTGAACATGGGCGTATTTTCGCAGGTTTACGGAACCCCTCTGGCGAGGGTGGCTTGGGCTACGAGGAGGCTGGGTCAGGCCGTCCGCGGGCTCAGGCGCGCATCATGCGCACGCGAAGGTCCTCGCCCACGGTTTTGACCTCGACAAAGCGCCAATCGAGGCTTTGCCCCAAGTTTTCCAAAGGTCCCAGTGCCGAGAGCCCCCGGCCTTGACCCAGCATGCGCGGGGCTTGGTAGAGCAGCACCTCGTCCACCAGCGACTCGCGCAGGAACGAGGTGTTGAGCAAATGGCCGGCCTCCAGGTGCAGCTCGTTGATGCTGCGCTGACCCAGCTCCTGGAGCAAGTCGGGCAGGCTGACCTTGCCAGCGGCATTGGGGCGGTGGATGAGCTCAGCTGCGCGCTGACGCAAGGCCTCAGCCGCAGGCGACTGGGGTGATGCCGGGACCGCATGGGCAATCCACACCGGACGTTTGGGGCCAAAGAGGCGGGCCTGGGTGGGGGTTTGCAAGCGGCTGTCGATGACCACCAGCGTGGGTTGACGCGGGGTTTGAACCGCGCGCACATCGAGTTGCGGGTCGTCTTCGAGCACCGTGCCCACGCCCGTGCACACCGCGCAGGCACGGGCGCGCCAGTGATGCCCATCTGCGCGGGCGGCTTCGCCGGTGATCCATTGGCTTTGCCCATTGGGCAAGGCGGTGATGCCATCGATGGACGCGGCCATCTTCAGGCGCACCCAGGGGCGGCCTGTGCGCATGCGGTGCAAAAAGCCGATGTTGATTTCGGTGGCAGCCTGGGCCATGAGCCCCACATCCACCAGCAGACCCGCTGCGCGCAGGCGGGCAAAGCCCTGACCCTGATTGGCTGGAAAAGGGTCTTCAAGGGCACAGACCACGCGCGCCACCTGTGCCTGGATGAGCGCATCGCAGCAAGGCGGTGTGCGGCCATGGTGACTGCAAGGCTCCAGGGTCACATAGGCCGTGGCAGCTTGTGTGCTGTGGCCTTGCTGCTGGGCTTGGCGCAAGGCCATGACCTCGGCATGGGCTTGGCCTGCGGCCTGGGTGTGGCCTTCACCGATCACCTGACCCTGGGGGTTGACCAGCACGCAACCCACACGCGGGTTGGGTGAAGTGAGGTAGAGGGCTGACTCGGCCAAGGCCAGCGCACGCTGCATGTGCATGGCATCGGTGGCTGAAAAGCTGGGGGGCGTTGGCGCGGTCATGGTGGGAGATTATGGCGCTCGCCCCCAGCATGCAGCGCCTGTGCGCTGGGTGCTGGCATTGCCTTTTCGCCCTGCACTGTCCAGCCACAGGGCGCCGCAAGGGTCCAGGGTCTGGTCGCCCACGGGTTTGGCCCACAGCACATAGGCCTGAGGGTCGGCCGTCGAGGCGCTGCGGGTATCGATGTCGAAACGATAGGGCAGGCCAGTCACTTGCGCCTGGGTGGGCGTGAGCGTGCTGGGGCGCTTGGCGGTGAGCAGGCTGCTCCAGCTCAGTTCCTGGGCAATCTGATGCAATTGCATCTGCGCTTGCTGGCGAAACTGCATTTGCCTGGCCTGTGCCCAGCGCGGCCACGCCCAGCTCATGAGCACCCCTGACAAGGCCAAAGCCACCAGGGTCTCGGTGAGGCTCCAGCCGGCCTGTTGCGGGCGCAAGGCTGGCCGCGCCTGGGTGAGGGTCCTCATGGCGACTCCAAACGCAGCAGCGACAACCATTCGCCTTGAACCGTGGGGGCTGATGCCACTTGTGGCAACCACCAGCCCTGCCAGACCTGTGGACCAGATGTCACGGTGATGCGAAAGACCAGCCTGGACCCGGCGTGGGTGGACTCCAGCCGCAGGGGCTCGATCCAGTACATCAGCGGCCAGGGCGATTCGGTGGTGGGCGGCAGGCCCACCCCATCGAGGCGGCGTGTCCAGCTCTGCGGGTCTTGTGCCTGGGTCAATTCGGTGCACAGCCCCTGGTGACACTGGTTGGGCATGGCGGTGGACCAGGCCGTTTGCCACTGACTCAAGTCGCCGGGGATGAACAAGGCTTGAACCGGCAGGGGTGTTGGAGCAGGGCTCACCTGGGCAGGATGACGGGCATCGGTGCGGGGCGCATGGATGTCCCGCAAGGCCGCTTGCAAGCCCACCCAAGCCCATTCGCGCTGGCGCAAGCCATCCAGCCGGGCTTGCACAGATGCCGTTTGTTGCGTCACCGTGTGCTGCAAAGCGAGGACCAGCATGCCCAGCAAGCTGGCGATCATCAGGGACTGCGGCAGCACCATGGCGTTGGGCCTGGATCACAGCACAGGACGCTGGCCATGCCAGCGCGCAATCAGTTGCCAGCGGTCACGCACAGGACCAGGGCTGCTGGGCAGGGCGCACGCCAGCGCGGTGGTGCCGCCCTCAAGGCCTGCCCAAGCCGTGGTGGATTCGGGCGAAGTACGCCAGCACACGCGCAAGGCTGCGATTGCCTCGCCGGTGTGCGCGGGTGAAAGGGTTTGCCATTGCCAGGTCTGGGGGGCCTCGCTCACGCGAACCGCCACCTGGATGGTCCAGCCCCGGATGCCGCCCCACAGGGTTTGGCGCACATTGCCCGCATGCAGAGGGTTATGGCAGAGCAAGCGATCGGGACTGGACCAAGCATAGGCATCGATGTGCTGGGCCTCTTGCGCCGCGCCGCCTTGGCAATTGAGGGGCGTGTTGAGGGTGGCATGGGCAAATTGCCAGGGGCCTTGTCGGGCATCGGGTGTCGACAGCGCAGGCCAGGGCGCGCGCAAGGTCCACCCACCCGTCGAGAGCCTCAGCGCCTCGGGTGCGCCCGCGCGTTGCAGGCGTTGGCCCACACTGTGCCTGGCGATGACCTCGGTGTCAGACCAGGCCTGCACGCTGCGCAGCCGTTCACTGGCTTGCTGGGTTTGCCACAAGGCCAGCAAGCCCCCGGTGAAGAGCCAGGCGGCCAGGGCCAAACCCAGGCTGGCATCGAGCAGGCCCCAAGCCGCACTGCACGCGGTCAAGCAGGCAGGGGTTTTCATGGTGACCCCACGAGGCGCAGGCTGGTCATGGTGTCGCCACTGCCCCAGCGCAGCTGCCAGGCGCCCAGGGGCAATTCGAGCGGGCTCACCCCCGCTTGCCAGGACAGGGGGGCGCCGGTGGACCATTCGAGCTGAGCTTGCGGCAGGGTCTGGCTCACGGCCTGTCGGATCCACAGGGCTAGTGACGGGTGCCATTCGGCCAGATTGCAGGCTTGCGTGGTGCAGGGGTTGGCAGAGGCTGGCCCTTGGCCTTGCCAGTCTGAGAGGCTTTGCGGCCAGCGATGCAAGGCCGTGGAGGCGTTGTCCAGCGCATCGATGGCGTCGTGCCATTGCTGCAGCCGCGCCTGGCTTTGCAGGCTTTGCCAGCCCACATGCAGGCACGCCAGTGCCGCACCGCCAAGCAAGACCATGGCCAGCAAGGCTTCGATGAGGATGCTGCCGCTTTGCGCACTGGCCGTGCGCATGCGGGGGTGCGTGGATGTGCAGGCTTTGATCATGTGCTGCACCCCGAGCCGGATTGCCAGCGCCAACGACCCGTGTTGGACACGCAGACGGTGAGGGACGTGAGCTTGCCCTGGGACAAGGCGGGCGACCACACCACGCGCATGGCGCCCATGCGCCAGCGGCCTTGCGCGTCAAAGCGCCAGGCGGCTTGAGCCAGCGAGGCTTGCATGCGCAGGGTGGGCGAGAGGTCGCGCTGGCGCAGAAGGATGTCGGTGGGCAGTTGGGTCGAGGCCGGGCGAAGCACTTGCCAACCACAAGACCACTCTGGACCCGGTGGGGCGGGTGTGGTGCTTGCCGTTGCCGCGCAGGCCAGGGGGCGCAGATCGATGGGTTCGGCCAGGCGCAAGGCTTGCCACTGTGCCCATTGGGCATCGGCCATGAGGAGTTGGGCGCGAGCCTTGAGCTGGGTCTGGGTCAGGGCGTTTTGCCAAGTGGGCAAGGCCATGCTCCCCAGCAGCCCCAGCAGGGCCAAGCCCATGAGGACATCTGAAAGCGACATGTGCCCATGTTGGGCTTAAACCGGGGTGGTGTGGTGTGATGCATGCACCCCAGAATGCAGGGGCTGGATCACAAGCTGTGGGTCAGCGGCGGAACTCTTCGACCAGGGTTTTGAATTCGTCGATGTCTTCAAAGCTGCGGTAGACGCTGGCAAAGCGGATGTAGGCCACCTTGTCGAGTTTTTTCAGCTCCCGCATCACCAACTCGCCCAGCCGGGCTGAGGGGATTTCACGCTGCCCGTAGGACAGCAGTTTTTCCTGGATGCGTTCTTGCGCGGCATCAACCTGTTCGGTGCTCACCGGGCGCTTGCGCAAGGCCAGTTGCATGGATGAGCGCAGCTTGGTGGCGTCGAACTCAATGCGACGCCCGTCTTTTTTGACAATGGCCGGATAGGTGACATCGCTGCGTTCGTAGGTGGTGAAGCGTTTGTCGCATTCCACGCATCGGCGGCGGCGGCGAATCACGTCGCCCTCTTCGCCCACCCGCGTTTCGACCACCTGGGTCTCGGGGTGAGCGCAAAAGGGACACTTCATGCCTTAACCATACACAGGAAAGCGTGAGGTGAGTTCGCTCACGCGGGCGCGCACCGCAGCGATGTGGGCTTCGTCGCGGGGCTTTTCCAGCACATCGGCCAGCAGGTTGGCCGTGAGGCGGGCTTCGGCCTCCTTGAAGCCACGCGTGGTCATGGCGGGGGTGCCCACGCGAATGCCGCTGGTGACCATGGGTTTTTCAGGGTCGTTGGGGATGGCGTTCTTGTTGATGGTCATGTGGGCTTGGCCCAGCACGCTCTCGGCTTCCTTGCCGGTGATGCCCTTGGCGCGCAAGTCCACCAGCATCACGTGGCTTTGTGTGCTGCCGCTGACGATGCGCAAGCCCCGCTCGGTGAGGGTTTGCGCCATCACTTGCGCATTGAGGATGACTTGCTGCTGATAGGCCTTGAAGGTGGGCGTGAGGGCTTCTTTGAAGGCCACGGCCTTGGCGGCGATCACATGCATGAGCGGACCACCCTGCAAGCCAGGGAAGACGGCGCTGTTGATGGCTTTTTCGTGCTCGCTCTTCATGAGGATGATGCCGCCTCGTGGACCGCGCAGGCTTTTGTGGGTGGTGGAGGTCACCACGTCGGCATGGGGAACCGGGTTGGGATAGACCCCAGCGGCCACCAAGCCGGCATAGTGCGCCATGTCAACCATGAAGATGGCACCCACGTCTTTGGCCACTTTGGCAAAGCGCGCAAAGTCGATGTGCAACGAATAGGCCGAGGCGCCAGCAATGATGAGCTTGGGCTTGCTCTGGTGAGCCAGCCGCTCCATGGCGTCGTAATCAATGGCTTCCTGGGCATTGAGGCCGTAGGAGACCACGTTGAACCACTTGCCGCTCAGGTTCAGGGGCATGCCGTGGGTGAGGTGACCCCCTTCGGCCAGCGACATGCCCATGATGGTGTCACCTGGCTTGAGGAAGGCCAAAAACACCGCCTGATTGGCCGACGCGCCGCAATGCGGCTGCACGTTGGCGGCATCGGCGCCAAAGAGTTCTTTGACGCGGGCGATGGCGAGCAACTCGGCCACATCCACATGTTCGCAACCGCCGTAATAGCGTTTGCCAGGGTAGCCTTCGGCGTATTTGTTGGTGAGCTGCGAGCCTTGTGCCGCCATGACGGCAGGGGAGGCGTAGTTCTCGCTGGCAATCAGCTCGATGTGATCTTCCTGACGGCGGTTTTCGGCCTCGATGGCGGCCCACAGCTCGGGATCGGTTTGTGCAACCAGGGTTTGACGTGAATACATGTGGCAGTCCTGTTCAAGGTGAACCCAGCGCAATGGCAGGGCTGCCCAGGCGAACGGCTCAACACCCGCAAGGGGCGGCGTGCTCCCCAGTGGTTGACCAAGCCCGTGGGCTTGCATTCCACGTCAGGCCGCGAGGCCCTATCGCCAGTTGCACGCGGGTGCCAGTGTATCAGCGCCACCCCAAGCCGCCGGGGTGCGGGCGAGGCCTCAGGAGCCTGATTCGGGCGGTGTGGCCGTCTGGATGAGGTGCAGCCATTCCATCAGCGCACGCCAGGTCTGCTCGCCCCAGCTCTCCACCCCTTGCGCCACGCTTTCTTGCAGATAGGGCGTGACGGGCTCGGGCACTTGCTTGGCCAAGGTGCTGGCTTGCACCAAGCGCTGGTATTCCGCGAGGACTTTATTGACGTACAGCTCGTCCTCGCCGGGCGCATATTCGCCCGAATAGAGCTTGAGCCCTTCGCGCACCGTGCCAGCCATGAGCAAACTGTCCTTGAGCACCGCCAAACCCATGCGGACATTGGACAGGGGGTCAAAACTGGCCATGGCACCGCCATAAGCCGAGGTGCGCGAGCTGGCCTGTTCGGGCTGGTATTGCATCAGGCCCAACTTGCCGCTGGGGCCTTGGAAGAAGGGGTTGAAGTTGGAATCCACGGCAATCACTGCGATCACCAGCCAGGGATCCACCTGGTTTTTGGGAGCGACATCAAACACATCGGAGACGATGGCGCTCAAGGGCTCAGGCGCGACACGGTATTTGCGAGCCAGCCATTGCACCAGGCGGGCTTGCTGGCTGGGCAAGTCGCGCGGGTTGGCCGCAGTCACGCGCTCGAGCACGGGCGAGTCCCCTAAAAGGTGAAAGGGCACATAGGCCTCAAACTGCAACCAATTGAGCAACTGCGCCTGGCTGGCTTGTCGCCATTGCGGCTGGATGCTGAAGGTGAGGAAGGTGACAAAAAACAGCATGCCAATCATGGCCAGGCTGTTGTGCGTGGACATCATGAAGCCGCTGGTGAGGTCAGAGCCCACAACCCTCAGGTGGCGGGCCAGTGATGTCATCCATTTCATGGGGCGATCCAATCGAAAAACGCATTTTAGGTGGACTGCTGCTGGCCTCTGACGCGACGGACTCTGTCACAGCCCGCGGCTTGCACCCATAATTCCGCCTGTAACGGACCCCTGACCATGACTGCTGAAGACCCCCAACACGCCCCCGCTTCCCTCCAAGACCTCAATGCACTGACCTCGGGTGCGTTCTCGGCCACCCAATCCCAGGAACGCACCGCGTTGCTCAAGGCCTGGCTGCAAACCCAGCCTGCGCTGGGCGATCTGGTCAAAGTGCACCGCGAGATGAGCGGGCGCGACAAGGGGGCAGCCAAGGTGCTCAAAGAGGCCATGGATGCCCTCAAGCGTGAACACCATCAGGAAGAGTTGGCCAGCGAGTGGTCTGACAAAGCTCAGCAGGTGTTGGCCCAGCATCCCTTTGTGATGGGCGATGCCCTGGCCTGGATCCGCGATGCAGCCAAAGCCGGTGCCCCCTTGTCCAAGGAGCCCTTGGCCACGCTCAAGGCCCAACTCTCTGAGCGCATCAAGTCGGTGGAGGACTTGCAACAGCAATGCATGGTGCAGCGCGAAGGTGTGCACCTGCTCATGCAGCGCATGGACAACCTGAGCGCACGCGAATGGGTGCATGCGCAGGCTGGCCTGGCTGCGGTGAAAGAAGACGTGGCGCAAGCCGTCAAGGCGCTGGACCAGTTGGTCCATCACGCCGACTGGCCGCATGTGGATTTGCGCTTTCCGCCGCAGGTGGAGCAATCCCGGCAATTGCTCTGGGCCGCCTGGCAGGCCTTTGACGAAGCAGGGCACATTGCCCACACCGCCGAGCAAGATCCGCAAGCCCCTTTGCCCGCAGTGCCGGCATGGGCTGAATCCATCGAGCGCCTGAGAAACCCCTCGGCTGCTGCGGCACAGCCCACACCCCAAGCGGCGCCCACCCCCACCAGCCCGGCGGCGGCCAAACCCGAGCCCACCCCAGAGGAAATCGCTCAACGGCAAGCCGTCCATGCCCAGCGCCTGGAGTTGCTGCAGCAAGCTCAGGCGCTCACGCGCTGGGTGGCCAAGCCCACCGAATCCAAACCCGATGCCGAGCCTGCCCCTCAGGCTTCAGCCCCTGAAGAGACCCCTGCCGAGCCTCCTGCCGAGCCTCCTGAGGCTCCCGCCCAGACGCCAGCCGAAGCAGGCTCCGAACCCACCCCGGGCACCAGCGATGGCCACTGGGAGGCCGCCCTGCCACTGCGCCAGATCCAGCAGCAGCTGCGAGCCCTGCGTGAAGCCTGGAAGGCGCTGGATCACCAGGCTCCTGTTCATCATGGCTTGTGGCGTAAATTTGATCAGGCCTGCAACCGCGCCTATCCCTTTGTGAAATCCTGGCTGGGTGAGATCAAGGAGCAAAACCAGTCCCACTTGGCGCAACGCGAAAGCCTGATCCAAAGCGTGCAGGACTGGACGGCCAAGCTGGGCGACGCGCCCGACTGGAAGCAGGTGCAGCGCGATCTGAACCAGTTTGTCGAGCAGTGGCGGCATTGCGGCCACCTCAATGAAAAGGCGTTCAGCCAAATCCTGCCGCGCTGGAAAGCCGCCCTCAAAGCTGCCGAGGCCCCCTTGCAAGCGATCACGCGCGACAACATCGCCGAGCGCAAGCGCTTGATCGACGAAGCCAAGGCCTTGAGCGAACAGACCCCGCTGCCCATCGATGCCATCAAAGACTTGCAATCACGCTGGCAGCAGGTGTCGCAGCACATCGCCATCGATCGCCGACTGAGCCAAAAACTCTGGGAGGCCTTTCGCCAGCCCATTGACGAGGCCTTTGCCCGCAACCCCAAACCCGCGCGCCATACCGCTCGTCCAGCCGCTGGCTCACGCGCGCCCCTGAGCCCGCACGAACAAGCGGTCATGGCGGCCGCGCAAGCCTTGGAGCAAGCCATTGCCGAGCGCGATGCCGCGCGCATCCAGGCTGCCCGCGATGCCTTGCAGGCCGCCTTGCGCCCGCCCGCTGCCCAGGCCGCCCCCACTGCGGCACCCGCACCAGCGATGCAAGCTGCGGCAGAAGCGGGTGATGTGGCCGATGTGACGGAGGGAGAAGCAGCGCCTGCAGCGACCCAAGCCGCCGAAATGTCAGAGGCCGCGCCAGCGGCCGAAGCCCCCGTGGTCAAGCCTGCCCCAGCGCCCGCCCCCAAGCGGGTGGTGGCCGTGCGCGGTGATGATCGCCACAAGACCGAACGGGCGGCCACCGAAGGCCATCGCCGTGATCGACCCCAGGGGCCAGGCCGCGCCTTTGGCCGCGACGGTGAAGCGCGAGGTCCGCGCTTGTCCGATGCCGTGTTTGGCGCACAGCGCCAGGCACTGGAAAAAGCCGACAAGGCCATGCGCATGCTCAGTGCCCAAGCCCATGGCGAGCATCTGCGTCAGTTGATGCACAGCTGGCAAGCCCGAGATGCCGAGCAATTGCCCTCGGCCAAGGAGTTGGGCAAAGGCCTGGAATCGGCCAAATGGCAAGCTTGGAAGACCGCAGTGGCGTCGCCAGCCAAGGCCGTGGATGCCACCCCCTGGATTCGTTTGGACATTGCAGCGGGCTTGCCCACACCAGCGAGCGACCAGGCCCAGCGGCGCGCCTACCAGTTGCAGTTGCTCACCCAGCGCCATGCCGCCACGCCCGAGCAGACCTGGCCCGATGAGGTGGCCAAGGTGCTGGCCTCGGCGCACAGCGAGGCCGGTGAAAAGCGCTTGCAGGACGCGCTCAAAGTCCTGCTGGCGCGACGTTGATCCGTTCGTAACCCTGGGCACGCCAGCGCAAGACCTGCGCGCGTGCGGGTCTGGCCTGGTCCACATCCCAATCGCTGAGCACGTGGCGCATGAGGCCTTGCCCCAGGTCCTGGTCAGCGGGTTGGTGCGTGTGGCCATGAACCAGGTGTTGGCAACCATGAGCTTGCAACTGAGCGCGTGCCAGCGCCAGATCCACATCAGCCCATTGCGTGCGTTGCGCCTGGGTGGCCTGGCTTTGCTCACGCATGTGGCGTGCCGCGTTCAAGCGCTCGTTCAAGTCCTGCGACAAAAAACGGCTTTGCCACGCCACACTGCGAACCTCGTTGCGAAAGGCCATGTACCCGGTGTCGCTCAGGCACCAGGCATCACCATGGGTGACGAGGCAGCGGCCAAACGCAGCGATCACCACCGAGGGGTCTTTCAAGGCCTTCCAGCCCAGCGCCTGGTGGACTTGTTCGCCGACTAAAAAGTCGCGGTTGCCACAGACCCAGGCCACGGGCGACTGGCTGCAGGCTTGAGCCAGGGCTTGCATGCAGTTGCGCTCAAAGCCCGCCTCGGCATGCGAGAGCCAATCGTCCCCAATCCACACCTCAAACAGATCCCCCAGCACCACCAGGGGCGCAGGCTCGCGCTGTGCGAGGAAGTCAAACAATGCCTGCGCGGTGCGCGGCGTCGAGGCCTGCAGGTGCAGGTCGGAGATGAAATCCACGTGATCGCACGGCCCCGTGAGCCAGCTCATGGGGGTCATGTCGTGCGAGCTCATGGGCTGGCGGGGAAGGCGACGCTGGGGGGATGCAAGGCGCTTGGGGCGCTTTAGCGGGCCTTGGCGGTGTCGATGACCACGGGCTCTTTGGGCACATCGTCATGAAAGCCGCTGCGACCTGTTTTGACCTGGCGAATCGCATCGACGACCTCGGTGCCTTCGATCACACGGCCAAACACCGCATAACCCCAGCCTTGGCGCGAGGGGGCCGTGTGGTTGAGGAAGTCGTTGTCGCCCACGTTGATGAAAAACTGTGCCGATGCCGAGTGCGGATCGGAGGTTCTCGCCATGGCGATGGTGTAGCGGTCATTGCGAAGCCCATTGTTGGCCTCGTTGGTGATGGGATCCAGCGTGGGCTTTTGGGACATGTCTTCGGTGAAGCCACCGCCTTGGATCATGAAGCCATCGATCACGCGGTGAAAAATCGTGCCGTCGTAGTGGCCACTGTTGACGTAGGCCAGAAAGTTGTCGACGGTGGCCGGGGCTTTGTCGTGGTCGAGTTCCAAGGTGATGGTGCCATGACCGCGAATCTGCAAGTCAATGATGGGGTTGCTCATGTACGACCTTTCTGAACAGAGGCTTTGAGGATGGTCACCGTTTGCTTGGGCACATCGGTGGGGAAGGGACCGGCAGACCCGGTGGGGATTTGAACCAGGCGTTGAACGACATCCATGCCCGTGACCACACGGCCAAATACGGTGTAGCCATACAGCTGGGGCGAGTTCAGCAGTTGAGATCGCGGCACGTTGCGATAGACACGGCCCCGGTGCGTGAACTCGGGCACCGGGTCACCTGGCGGGATCAGCACGGGGTCAAGAAAGTCGTTGTTGGCCACGTTGATGAAGAACTGGGCGGTGGCCGATTGCGGGTCGTTGGTTCTGGCCATGGCAATCGTGCCGATCTGGTTGCGCAAGCCCGCTTGCAAGGCTTGGCGGCCTTCGTGCTCCACAGGGGGGCGGGTGGGCTTTTCGCGCAGCTGGGCGTCAAAGCCGCCCGCTTGCGCCATGAAGTTGGGGATGACGCGATGAAAAATCGTGCCGTTGTAGTGACCCTCGTTCACGTAGCGCAAAAAGTTCGCCACCGTCTTGGGCGCGTGCTCGGGTGCGAGCTCGAGCACGATGGTGCCCAAGTTGGTTTCCAGCACCACGCGCGGCGCGGCCTCGGAGGTTTGCGCAAGCAGGGGGCGCGATGCGATCAGGCCACCCAGGCACAGCGCTGCCCGTGTGAAGGTGCGGCGCAGCATGGCGCGCGCGGGGGTTGGCGCAGGGGTAGACATCAGGGCAAATCCTTGAGGGCTTGAATGGGGGCTTGCAGCGATTCAACCTTGCGTTGCAAGCGGGCGTTGCCGGGTTCTGCGGCTTTGAGCTTGCGGTATTGGGCATCGGCCATGCGCAGCCACACATCGGCGAGGTTTTCCTGCGCCATGCGATTGTTGGGGTTGGCGCGCAAGGCCAGCTCAAAGCGTTCACGGGCTTCGGACAACAGGTTTTTCTTGGCAAGCAAGACGCCCAGGTTGTTTTGCGGCTCAGAGAGCTCGGGGTGATCCTGGGTCAGTGTGACGTAGAGCTCTTGGGCTTGCTCGGGCTGGTTGAGTTGCTCGAGGATGACCGCCCGCTGGAACTTGAGGTTGGGGTCGTTGGGGTAGATTTTGAGTTGCTTGTCCACCACCTTCATGGCTTCTTCTGGCGCGCCGCGCTTGAGCCATTGCTGGATGGTTTCGGCCACGCTCAAAGGTTTGGGCATGGTCGATTGCGCATGGGCTGGCACACCAGCCAGCAGCGAGCACAGTGTCAACACAGCAAGACAGTTCAAGCTTCTCATCGAGCGAATAAAATCTTGGTCAAGAAAGTGATTCACCCAAGGCTTGGGTGGATATACTGGTTCATTCTAGGTCAGGCCCTTCGCCGCGTACCTGTACTCCTCCAATTTTGTTTTCCCATGGCACTTCGGATTTACGACAGCCTTGAACGCCAAGTGCGTGAGTTTGCGCCCCTGGAGGCCGGTCATGTGCGCATGTACGTCTGCGGCATGACGGTGTATGACCTGTGCCACCTGGGTCATGCTCGCTCCATGATTGCCTTTGATGTGGTGCAGCGCTGGCTCAAGGCCAGCGGCTTCAAAGTCACCTTTGTCCGCAACATCACCGACATCGACGACAAGATCATCCAGCGCGCCGTCGCCAATGGCGAAACCATCCATGCGCTCACCGCCCGCATGATCGAAGCCATGCACCAGGATGCCGATGCCCTGGGCGTCGAGCGTCCCACCCATGAGCCCCGAGCCACCGACTACGTGCCCCAAATGCAAGCCCTCATTGCCCAGTTGCAAGACAAGGGTTTGGCCTATCGCGGCCAGGGCGGCGACATGCTTTATTCGGTCCGCCGCTTTCCCCACTACGGCAAGCTCTCTGGCAAATCCCTCGATGAGTTGCAAGCGGGCGAGCGCGTGGCCGTTCAGTCCGACAAGCAAGACCCCCTGGACTTTGTGCTGTGGAAAACGGGCAAGTCCGACGAGCCCCCCGAAGCCCAATGGGACAGCCCCTTTGGCAAAGGCCGCCCCGGCTGGCACATCGAATGCTCGGCCATGAGTTGCGCCTTGTTGGGCACGACCTTTGACATCCACGGCGGTGGCGCCGACTTGCAGTTTCCTCATCACGAAAACGAAATCGCGCAAAGCGAAGGCGCCCATGGCCAAGCCCTTGCCCGCTACTGGATGCACAACGGCTTCATCAATGTGGATGACGAAAAAATGTCCAAAAGCCTGGGCAACTTCTTCACCATTCGCGATGTGCTCCAGCGTTATGACGCCGAGACGGTGCGCTTCTTTGTCGTGAGAAGCCACTACCGCAGCCCCCTCAATTACGCCTTGAGCCATTTGGACGATGCGCGCGCCGCCCTCAAGCGTCTCTACACCGCCCTCGATGCCGTTCCCCCTCAGGTCGGCTTTGTCATCGATTGGAATCACCCCGTTGCCCACAGCTTCAAGCAGGCCATGAACGAAGACTTTGGCACGCCCGAGGCCGTGGCCCAATTGTTTGAACTCGCCTCCGAAGTCAACCGCAGCCGCTTGGCCGCAGACAGTGCCTTGCTCAAGGCCTTGGGCGGTGTGCTGGGTTTGCTGCAAGACGATCCCCAGCATTTCCTGCAGGCTGGGGTTGGCCTGGGCGAAGACCACATCCAGCAACGCATCCAGGCGCGAGCAGCGGCCAAGGCCGCCAAAGACTTTGCCCAAGCGGATGCCATTCGCAAGGAGCTGGCCGATCAGGGCATCGTTCTCAAAGACTCGCCTTCGGGCACGACCTGGGAGAAAGCCTGATGCCCACCAAGCCCCAGATCATCGAGCAAGTGCCACCCTACTGGGAGGAGGCTTGCAAGTACCTGATGAAAAAGGATCGCGTCATGCGACGCCTCATCCCCCAGTTTGGGGATGCCTGCCTGGCCTCGCGGGGTGACGCCTTTGTCACGCTGGCGCGCAGCATCGTTGGGCAACAAATCTCCGTCAAGGCCGCGCAATCGGTGTGGGATCGCTTCATTGCCTTGTTGCCCAAAAAAATCACGCCAGCCAGTGTGCTCAAGCTGCGCATCGACGACATGCGGGGCGCAGGCCTCTCGGCGCGCAAGGTGGAATACCTGGTGGATTTGGCCATGCACTTTTCGGATCGCCTGGTGCACGTCAACCAATGGGGCAGCATGGACGACGAGGCGGTGATTGCCGAACTCGTGGCCATTCGCGGCATTGGCCGATGGACCGCCGAGATGTTCCTGATCTTTCACTTGATGCGCCCCAACGTGCTGCCTTTGGACGACCTGGGTCTCATCAAGGGAATCAGCCAAAATTACTTCTCAGGTGAAGCGGTGAGCCGCAGCGACGCGCGCGAAGTGGCCCAGGCCTGGGATCCCTATCGCAGTGTGGCCACGTGGTACATGTGGCGTTCGCTGGATCCATTGCCTGTCACCTACTGATTGCCTCTCACTCAACGGAGATCCCTGTGGCCAAGAAAGTGTTTCTGGATTTTGAGCAACCCATTGCCGATCTCGAAGACAAGATCGAGGAGCTGCGCTATGTGCAGGGCGAGTCGGCGGTGGACATCTCCAACGAAATTGACCAGCTCACCAAAAAGAGCGTCAAGCTCACCAAGGACATCTACGCCAACCTCACACCTTGGCAAATCACCAAGATCGCGCGCCACCCTGAGCGGCCCTACACCCTGGATTACATCAACGAGCTCTTCACCGATTTTGTGGAGATGCATGGCGACCGCCATTTCTCTGACGACTTGAGCATCATTGGCGGCATGGCCAGGCTCAACGGCACGGCTTGCATGGTGATTGGTCATCAAAAAGGGCGCGACACCAAGGAGCGCACCCTCAGGAACTTTGGCATGACCCGCCCCGAGGGTTATCGCAAGGCCTTGCGCCTCATGAAGACCGCCGAAAAATTCAAGCTCCCCGTGTTCACCTTTGTGGACACCCCTGGCGCCTACCCCGGCATCGATGCCGAAGAGCGCGGTCAGAGTGAAGCCATTGGCCGCAACATCTACGAAATGGCCCAACTCGAAGTGCCCATCATCTCCACCGTCATTGGTGAAGGTGGCTCGGGTGGGGCACTGGCGATCAGCGTGGCCGATCAGGTTCTGATGCTGCAATACGCCGTGTTCTCGGTCATCAGCCCCGAAGGCTGCGCCTCCATTTTGTGGAAGACCGCCGAGCGGGCATCCGATGCTGCCGAGGCCTTGGGCATCACCGCGCACCGACTCAAAGCCCTGGGGCTGGTCGACAAAATCATCAACGAGCCAGTGGGGGGCGCTCACCGCGACCTCAAACAAATGGGAGCCCAACTCAAGCGAGCCTTGGGCGAAGCCTTGCGGCAGGTGGATGACTTGAGTGTCAAGGCTTTGCTTGAACGCCGCTATGAGCGCTTGCAGGCCTATGGGCGATTCAACGACACCAAAGCCGCCTGAGGCCGCGGGGGCGTCAACGCCAGCGCCCCCATCACCGCCATGGGCTGGCGCTTCATGGACGGCCTACACGCCTGCGCTGCCCTTGGCCGTGGCGTTCAGCGGCGGCGCCGACTCCACCGCCATGCTGCTGGCATGTCATGCGCGCTGGCCTGGGCAAGTGCATGCCCTTCACATCAACCATGGCTTGCAAGCCGCTGCCGCCGAGTTTGAAGCGCACTGCAAGCACTTGTGCCAGCAACTGGGCGTGCCCTTGTGGTGTGACCGCGTTCACATCGACCTGCACAAGGGCGATAGCCTGGAACAAGAGGCACGGCTGGCGCGCTACGAGGCCCTGGCGCGATTGGCTGGACAAGCGGGTGTGCAGCAGGGCAGCGTCGTTGTGGCTCACCATGCCGATGACCAAGTGGAAACCGTGTTGCTGGCCTTGTTGCGCGGCGCAGGGTTGCCTGGCCTGGCGGCCATGCCCGAGCGGTTTGAGCGTCACGGCGTGCGCTTCGATCGCCCCTGGTTGCACGTCCATGCCCAGGACATTCGCAGCTGGTTGCGCAGCACCGGTCAAGCCTGGGTGGAGGATCCTAGCAACGACCAACTGGCCCACACCCGCAATCGCATTCGTCATGCGCTCGCGCCTGTGCTCGATGCCCACTTTCCCGCGCATCGGCAAACCCTCGCACGCAGCGCCCGTCATGCCGCCCAGGCGCAAGGCCTGCTGCGTGAAGTGGGCGAGCAGGATTTGAAGGCGTGTGGCTTGCCACCCCGCATCAAGGATTTGCAAGCCTTGAGCCCAGCTCGTTTGGCCAATGCGCTGCGCGTGTGGCTCAAAGGCCTGGGGCTACGCGTCAACACAGCGCAGCTCGATGAACTCATGTCGCAAGTGCAGGCCTGCACCACGCAAGGTCACCACATCGAACTCAAGGTGGGCGAGGGACGGGTTGTCAGACAGGCCGAGGTGTTGGTTGGCTACAATCTGCCCCTTTCCACGGGGCGCAAATAGCCCCGACACATCAAGCATCATTCACATGGCTCTCATCGTTCACAAATATGGTGGCACCTCCATGGGGTCCACCGAGCGCATTTCGCAAGTGGCCAAACGCGTGGCCAAATGGGCAAGGGCAGGGCACCAGATGGTGGTCGTGCCTTCGGCCATGAGCGGCGAAACCAACCGCCTGCTGGCGTTGGCCAAAGCATTAAGCCCTGCTCAAGTCACCCAAGACCACCTGCGTGAACTCGACATGCTGGCCGCCACTGGCGAGCAAGCCTCCTCGGCCTTGTTGGCCATTGCCCTGCAAGCCGAGGGCATGCCCGCCATCAGCTATGCAGGCTGGCAAGTGCCGGTGCGCACCAACGATGCCTATACAAAGGCTCGCATCGAGTCGATTGACGACCAGCGTGTGCGTGCCGACCTCAATGCAGGCAAGGTGGTCATCATCACCGGCTTTCAGGGCGTGGACGATGCCGGCCACGTCACCACCCTGGGGCGTGGTGGCTCCGACACCTCGGCAGTCGCAGTGGCTGCCGCCCTCAAGGCCAACGAATGCCTGATCTACACCGACGTCGATGGCGTCTACACCACTGACCCCCGTGTGGTGCCCGAGGCGCGCCGCCTCAAGACCGTGAGCTTTGAAGAGATGCTTGAGATGGCCTCCCTGGGCAGCAAGGTTTTGCAGATCCGCTCGGTGGAGTTTGCAGGCAAGTACAAAGTGCCCCTGCGCGTGCTCTCCAGCTTCACCCCCTGGGACATTGACATTCATGAGGAAGCCGCGTCCGGCACCCTCATCACTTTCGAGGAAGATGAACAAATGGAACAAGCTGTTGTGTCCGGTATTGCTTTCAACCGAGATGAAGCCAAGATTTCGATCATGGGCGTGCCCGACAAGCCCGGCATCGCCTACCAGATCCTGGGTGCTGTGGCGCAGGCCAACATCGAGGTGGACATGATCATTCAAAACATCAGCAAAGACGGCAAAACCGACTTCAGCTTCACCGTGCACCGCAACGACTATGCCCGTGCCATGGATTTGCTCAAGGCCCATGTACTGCCCTCGCTGGGCGCGCCCGAGGTCATGGGCGACGCCAAGATCTGCAAGGTGTCCATCGTGGGCATTGGCATGCGCAGCCACGTGGGTGTGGCCAGCAAGATGTTCCGTTCGCTCAGTGAAGAGGGCATCAACATCCAGATGATTTCCACCTCAGAGATCAAGACTTCGGTGGTGATCGACGAGAAATACATGGAGCTGGCCGTGCGGGCTTTGCACAAGGCCTTTGACCTGGACCAGAATCAGGCATAATTTTCTCTACGGAAACGTGACCGAGAGGCCGAAGGTGCTCCCCTGCTAAGGGAGTATGGGGTGTTGAGCCCCATCGAGGGTTCGAATCCCTCCGTTTCCGCCAGACAAACCAGAAAGCGCCCTCGGGCGCTTTCGTATTTCTTCCCCTCAAAAACCAAGCGCGCTCAGCTCACGCCTTAGCCAGTGCCTCTTGCACAAAGTCCAGCCTGTCTTGGCCGAAAAACATCTGCGAGCCAACAAAGAATGTGGGCGCACCAAATGCACCTCTGGCCACCGAGGCCTCGGTGCGCGCCACCAAATCGGCTTTGACCGCGGGGTCTCCCGCCAGCGCCATGAACGCCTGTGGATCAAAGCCGGCCTCGATGAGCACAGATTCAATCTCGGCGGCATCGTTCAAATTGCGCTGATCGACCCAGATGGCCTTGAATGCGGCATCCACATAGCGCCTGAAGTCATTGGGTTGGTGCTTGAGCAACCCGCATGCGCCGCGCATCAGGGGCAAGGTCTGGATGGGGAAATGGGGATTCAAGACAAAGGGCGCGCCCCAGCGCTTGGCCCACCGCGCGAGGTCGGCCTGCATCCAGCGCCCTTTGGCAGGCACGCTCACCGGGCTGGCATTGCCCGTGGCTTTGAACACGCCGCCGAGCAGCATGGGATGCCATACCAGCGTCGCACCCGCTTCATTCGCGATGCGATCCACTTGGGTGTACGCCAGGTAGGTGGCCGGGCTGACAAAGTCGAAATGGAATTCCAGGGTCTTGTTGCTCATCGTTCTACTCCTTGACTGCATCCAAGCAAGCGTTTCTTGGTGATGGGGTAGTATGCCCTCGCGAGCAAGCAAGGATGTGGCCGATGACCATCTGGCGCAGTGGGCCAGGAAGGCCCGTGGCAAAAAGATTTTTTATCGCTGTTTGAGGCGGCCCCCCAAAGTGACTACAGCATCAGTCTGCTCGACTGATCTTCGCCGAAATGTCCTTCAAGCCGCTGTCAAAGGATTTGCCCAGAGCGTTTGGCAATAGTCCTTTTCAGAAGGTTGCATTGCAAAAAATTAAACTCAAATCATCAACAAATTGGACAAACGAAGTGAAGTATTTTTGGTCCACGCTATTGGCGTTGTGCATGCTTTCTGGGGCTGCGCAAGCTGCCGAAGAAGAGTTGGCTGAATTCAAGGTGCAATTGCCTTGGATCCATCAGAGCCAGTTCACAGGGTTTTATGTCGCCCAGATGCGCAATCACTTCAAGAAAGAAGGCCTATCGGTCAAGCTGATTGAAGGCGGCCAGGGCATGAATGCAGGCGAGGTCTTGCGGGATGGCAAAGCGGACGTCGCCATCGTCGGTTTGGGCGGGGCATGGCTGGCATCCAAACCAGATGGCTATCACATCACCAACATCGCACAGATCATCAGTGGCTCTGGTTATGTGGTGGTGTGCAGAAGAAGCACCGGCGTTTACGGCCCCAAAGACATGGCCGGGAAGAAATTCGGTGTGTGGGGCTATGACGAAAAACCGTTTGTTGAGGAGCTGCTCAAAAAGCTGTCGCTGCCACCGGATGCGGTCGAGTTCGTGATTCAAAAGCATGATGGCTCAGACCTGGTGAACAAACGAGTGGCATGTGCCACCTCCATGCTGTTTGACGAATACCTCAATGTCATTGAAATGGGGGTGCCCTACAGCGACCTGCTGGTGATCGAACCCAGCAAGTTTGACATTCCCGTTTTGCTCGACGGTGTTTATGTGGACTCCAGGCGCCTGGACGACCCTGCCTTTCGTGCCAAATTGGTGGGTTTTTTGAGGGCTTTGCGAGAAGGCTGGCGCGAGACGCGGGCAGCACCAACCCTGTCACTGGAATCGGTGCGGTCGGTTTCAAAGTCTTTTGACAAAGACCATCAACTCAAGGGGCTGGAGACCATGCTCACCCTGATTCCGTCTGAGCAGAAAAAATTTGGTTTGCTGGATCTCAACGCCCTGGACCTGGAATCGGACCGTTACATCCAGCAAGGCCTCAATGAAGAGACCTCGCCCAACAAGATTTGGACTCATCGCATCTGGAACGAGCTTCAAAAGCAAGATGGCACTGCGCCCACCTTCACCGTGGCCACCAAGCATTACCTCAAGAACATTTCACTCATGCCGCTGTTCAAGGTATTTGTCTACTTTGGGGTCTTCATCTATGCGCTCTCGGGTGTGTTGGAGGCCATCCATCGCAACTACGATTTGTGGGGGCGATTGATCCTGGCCTTCCTCTCGGGCATTGGCGGGGGCACCATCAGAGACCTGATCATCGGTGGCGAGCGGCTGCCCTTTTATTACGTCAAGGATCCAACTTATCCCGTGGGCATCTGTCTGGTGGTCTTATTCGCCTCCATCATCATCGCGTTTTTCCCCAAGGCCGATCAGAAAGACAAATTCAAGAAAGTCAAAAAGTATTCGGACATCATTGGGTTCTCATGCTTGGCCGTGGCCGGGGCGGTGTACTCCATCCTGGCCGATATGCCTTGGTATTGGGTGCCAGCCCTGGCGGCGCTCACCTGCGCGGGCGGCGGTGCGCTGCGTGACATCGTGATCAACCAAGAGCCTCACACTTTCAAGGGCGTGCTGTATGAAGAGGCTGCCGTCCTTGGCGGCTTTCTGATCGTGTTGGGCTTGGTGGTGGCCAATGCCTATGAATACACCCCTCTTCCGGTGTACATGACCATCATTGGTGCCACCTTGTTCATCATCAGCTTCAGGCTGCTGATCGACAAATTCAACATCATGTACCCGCAATTCATTTGCAGTAGAGAGGCAAGTCATGGTGCCGGTCATTGAGCCATAGGAGATCCATGGCCACCAATGGCGTTCCAGATGAATTCACCGACCCAGGCCGATTGGCTCTGGTCAAAACCCGTGCGAACTGACATAGACTTGTCATCTGCATGTCTTATGCTTGTCACATGACTGCTTCACAACTGCTGGCCGCCATTGATCTGGGCTCCAATAGCTTTCGTTTAGAGATCGGACGTTTGGATCACGATCAGATCCAGCGCGTTGAGTACCTCAAGGAAACCGTTCGATTGGGCAGTGGCTTGGACGAGGACCGCATCCTCTCCCAAACGTCCATGGAGAAGGGTTGGAGCTGTCTGGCCAGGTTCTCTGAACGGCTCCAAGGCATTCCTCACAGCCAGGTGAGGGCGGTGGCCACGCAAACCTTGCGTGAAGCCCGCAACCGTGATGAATTTTTGTCGGTGGGCAGTCAAATCCTGGGCTTTCCCATTGAGGTGATCTCGGGCATGGAAGAGGGGCGCTTGATTTATCAGGGGGTTTCTCACTTGCTGCCCCAATCGGTCGAGCGCAGGCTCGTGATTGACATTGGCGGTCGCTCCACAGAGGTCATTGCGGGCGTTGGCTACACCCCCAACCAAGTCGCTTCATACCGTGTGGGAAGCGTGTCGTCGTCGATCAAACACTTCAAGTCTGGCGAGCTCTCTGCGCAAGCGTTTCACAAGGCCGAAGTTGCGGCTCAGGCCATCCTGGATGACGCATGGAGTCAATTTCCGAGGTCGGATTGGGACATCGTATACGGTGCATCTGGCACTGTGGGAGCGGTGGCAGATGTGCTCAATGCGAGTGGTTGGCCTGCTTCGCAAATCACACGCGAAGGCCTCAATTGGCTGACCAAGTGCTTGCTGCGTGCGGGGCATGTGGATCGCATCCAGATCGATGGCCTCAAGGAAGACCGCAGGGCGGTCATTGGCGGCGGCATCAGTGTGCTTCGTGCCGTCATGGATGTGCTGGGCATTGACACCATCGTGGTCGCTCAAGGTGCCTTGCGCCAGGGTCTGTTGTTTGACATGCTGGATCGCCATGTTGAAGCCAAGGATCAGCGGGAGGTATCCGTCAGGCGATTGCTTCATCGTTTCTTGGTGGACCAGGAGCAGGCTCAGCGCGTGAATCAGGTGGCTCAGTTTTTCTTTGCTCAACTGGTGAAAGACGCGCCGCAGGATGAGCACCACGATGCCAGGCGCAAATTGGCTTGGGCCGCGCAATTGCATGAAATTGGAAGCGCCATTTCCCATGCAGACCATCACAAACACGGTGCTTACATCATTGATCATGCCGAGGTGTTTGGATTCAGCGATGATGAATTGCACAGGCTGGGCATGCTCATACTTGGGCAAAAAGGCAAATTGCGCAAGCTCGATGCCGACTGGTCAGATGAGCGGTTTTGCAGATTGCTGCTCTCGCTGCGTTTGGCCATCATTGTTTGTCATGCTCGCACCCTGCCGCAAGTTGATGCGCTCATGCTCACCCAGCATGCTCACCGCATGAGCTTCACATTGACGCTGCCTCAAGGTTGGGCAGAGCAATTTCCCCAGTCCACCCATTTATTGCAACTGGAACAACAAGCCTGGGATAAGACCTCATGCTCATTCGAACTGCTGATGCTCTGAGACTGCGATGCTTGCGCTACTGAAGGCCGCCCACAATCTCCGGATTGATGACGGCATGAATGAGGATTTGCAGTTGCTGGTTTCTCTCTCTCGCCCTGAGCCACCAAACAGATGCTTTGCGCACCGCGAAGGCAGACGAGGGCAGTTTGGTGAGGCTCATGATGACATCGCCCATCCAGGGCTGGTGACCCACTAACAAGATCGACTGCTTGGGCGGGACGGTCATGTCAGCGTGCCACTTCACCAGGTCCAGCACGGCCTCTGCATTGGACTGCGGCCCCAGTTCCTCGCGAAACTTGAACTTGCGCTGCAAGGCCAGGGCGGTTTGTTCGGTGCGCCTTGCGGGGCTGCACAGGATGCGGGTGCCGTCGCTGAGTTGACGATCCAGCCATTGGGCAATGCGGGCGGCTTGTCGTTCACCCTTGGGCGTCAAGGCTCTGGATGCATCATCTGCACCGTCCTCGGCCAAGGTGGCTTCAGCATGACGCCAGAGGATCAAATCCATGGGATCACCGCCTCACGCCAGGAATGGATGCCTGGCCATCAAGGCCAACTGGGCACTGTGCCGATGGGCTTGGCTTGAGCCTTTGACGGGCTTTTTGTGCAAGTGCCTGACGCTGAGGTAATGGCCATCTTTTTGCATGTCCCAGGCATCGGCAGTGTCGTGGAGGTAGGCGACCAGGCACTCATCGATGATCCTTTGGCGCAGTTGAGGATCTTCAACTGGCCAAGCGATTTCAATGCGCCTCAACATGTTGCGGTTCATCCAGTCCGCGCTCGATAGCCAGAGCGTCTCCACCCCATTGGCACGGAAATAAAACACGCGGGAGTGTTCAAGAAAGCGTCCCACAATCGATCTGACCCTGACGTTGTCGGTGAAGCCTTTGACCTGCGCTGGCAACATGCAAGCACCACGCACAAGGAGGTCAATCTTCACACCGTCCTGGCTGGCTTGTACCAGCGCCGACATGAGTTTTTCGTCGGTGAGGGCATTCATCTTCAGCACCATGCGCGCATCAAGGCCGGATCGTGCAGCTTGGGCTGTGGACTGAATGTGCGCAATGAGTTGGCGTTGCAGGTGAAAGGGGGCCGCAATCAATTTGTTCAACCGGGGCAACTTGGTCTGGTTGGCCAATAAATTGAACACGGCTTCGATGTCGGCGGTGATCTTGGGGTCCACGGTGAGCATGGACAAATCGGTGTAAAGCCTGGCTGTACGCGGGTTGTAGTTGCCCGTTGACAAGTGGGCATAGCGCCGGATGTTGGCGCCTTCCCGCCGCGAGATCAGCATCAATTTCGCATGCGTCTTGAGGCCCACCACGCCATACACCACCTGAGCTCCCACTTGCTCCAGCCGTTGCGACCAATTGATGTTGGCCTCTTCGTCAAAGCGCGCCTTGAGCTCCACCACGACGGTGACCTCCTTGCCGCGTGTCACTGCTTCTTGCAGCAGCTCCATGAGGCGAGAGTCTGAGCCGGTGCGGTAAATGGTTTGCTTGATCGCCAAGACATGGGGATCGTTCACGGCCTCCTTGAGCAAGTCGATGAGGGCATCAAACTGCTCAAAGGGCTGGTGAATGAGGACATCCCCTTTGCGAATCTGGGTAAACAAAGACTCTGCGTTTTTCAGCGCCGGTGGGTAGGCCGCGGCATGGCTGGGGTAAAGCCATCTGGGCTGGTCGATGAGTTCAATCAGCCGGCTCAACCGAACCAGGTTGACCGGGCCATGCACACGGTAGAGGGCATGTTCAGCGAGGTTGAACTGCGCCATGAGCAGGCTGGCCAGTTCCTCGGTGCATCCATAAGAGACTTCCAGGCGCATGGCTTGGCCATAGTTGCGATGCACCAAGCCTTGCTGCAGTGCGGTCCTCAGATTCTTGACATCATCCTCGTCCACCGACAGGTCGGAATGGCGGGTCACCCTGAATTGGGAGAAGTCACTGACTTCACGCCCGGCGAACAGATCTTTCAGGTGCGAGCGGATGATGCTGGAGATGGATACAAACTGCATCCGCCCGGTGGGGCTCAACCGCGTCGGGAATCGGTAATACCGTTGCAGGTTTCGGGTGACTTTGACGATGCCGATTCGATTGGAACGACCAAACGCGTCTTCCCCACTGAGTTTGACAATGAAGTTGAGCGACTTGTTGGCAACCTGGGGAAAGGGATGCGAGGGGTCGAGCACAACCGGCAACAGCAGCGGCCTGATCTCGCGCTCAAACAGTTGTTTGACCCAGGCTTTTTGTTCAGCAGTGCGGTCGCCGTGGGACACCAAATCAACGCCTTGGTCAGCCAGCTCCGGCATCAGATGCTGATTCAGGATTTTGTATTGGCGCTCCACCAACTCGTGTGCTGCTTTGGCGTAGCTGGGCACATGCTGACCATGGGCATTGGTAGGCTCCACCAGGGCTGCTCTGACTTCGAAGAATTCATCGAGGTTGGAGGACACGATGGTCAAATAACGCAATCGTTCCAGTAAGGGAATGTCGCCGCGTTCGGAAAGGGTCAACACCCTGGCGTTGAAGGCCAAGAGACTGAGCTCACGATCCAGCCAAAGATCCGACAACTTGCCACGTCCCACGTTCTGAATTGTATGAAGAGTGCTCACTCAGGGATCCCGACTTCTGGTTTGATGGCTGAGCGCCAATGATGTCTTTGACCAAACCGACTTTGCAATGCAAGTTGGTTCGGTCGCGCACAGAAGAAGTGTGAATCTCAATTGTGATGAATTGATGACAAGGAGCAGCATGAATGTCATGAAACTGTCATGAATCCATCACCACAATGGCGCATACTCAACCGGTGGAGGGCCTATGAACGCCATCAAAAAAGCCAGAAAACTCATTCAATCTGATCCTGATTCAGACCAGGCGCAACTGCTCGCTCAATTTGTGCTGGCGCTTGAATCCGAGGCGATGCTGAACGTGGCTGATCTGTACCGACTCGACATCAAGAACTTTGAGTTGGTGATCGACATCCTCAAGGAATGGCGCCTGGATCGGTACTATCTTGGCAAGGCCAAGCTCTTTGATGTGTCCTTGCAAAGCAAGGAGTTGATGAGCCGCAAACGCTCCTGAGCCAGGTGCTGGTTCTTTCATTCCTCGGAATCAAAGATCACCGCAAAACCCACCAAGGCCACCAGCATGAGCAGCGGGGTGATCACAAAGCGATAGCGAAGATGCCATGCACCCTTGTGACGCCAGGCTTGGGCGGATTTGCGAAAGCTCCCGCCCCATTGGTGCGTGGCCAGAGCGAGCACCGACCATTTGATGGCCTGCGAATAACCCGAGAACCACACATAAATCACCAAGAAGACGATGGAGAGCATGGAGAGCAGTCGCAAGCCGTGCCCGGCATGTTCAAGGATGCGAATGCCAAAGGCATCGCCTTGAATCACCTTGTCTTCATCTGAAAAGATTTCGTCAGAGAGGTCAATGTCGGCACTGCGCAGCAAGTCATTGGCCATGCTGGGCAGGAGCGCCAAAAACGCATTCATCACCAGGAACGTGGTGGTGGGCGCCTGATACAAGGCCTCCAGGATGTCATCGGCTGTCCAGTCGCTGAACACTTCCACCGGCAAGTGACCCAGCAACCAGGTGGTGAGGGCATTGCAGACCAGGGCGCTGAAGAGGAACAGCACAAACAGCACGGCCAGGGGGCGAATGCCTGCGTGCACACCCCGATAAGCCCAAAGCCCGCTGGACATCAGGGTGGCATGAGGATCGCGCGCCATCTGGATGGCAGCCAACACGGGCAGCAGGGCTAGGAGCATGGAGATGAAGCCACCCACCACCAAGGACGCAAAAAGCAAGGATGTGGCCAGCAGCACATTGCCCTGTATCACCACCAAGGCCTGAATGCCTTCGGGGACCAGCAAAAAAATCACATAAGACGTAAAGGCCGAGGGAATGCCCCAGAGGATGGTTTTGAGCACCGCAAACAACCGCCCCCACATGCTCAGGCCGCCAGCGCGCACCATGGACCATGCTGAGCCCTCACGCGCCTGTGAAACGCCCAGCACCAGCCACGAGAAGATCCAGGCATCGGTCAGGTAAGACACGATGATGAACACATCCATGCCCAGCACATCGAGCGTTCGCCTGAGCACAACCACCAAGGCGGCCAGTGCCAAAAAGAAAAAGGGATGCTCGACCCACAGGCTGCGTGCCTGAGCAAGCCAAGAGGAGCAGCGGCTCAGCCCCAGGTTGTAGTTCTCTTCAAGGGGAGTGGGAGCGGAGGAACTGCTCATTTGGAAGGGACTGCCAGTTGCCGGGCGACTTGCGTCAAGGTGTCGAGTCGCTCGGTGTTGGTGGGGTGCGACGACAGGTAAGGCTCCAGCCGCTGTGCCAGGATGGGGGAGGGTTCTTCATCCTGCATGTCTTCCCAGATCAAAGCGCCTCTGACGGGGTTGTAGCCAGCGCGTGACATGAGTTGCATGCCCAGAAGATCGGCCTCTCGCTCATGTTGTCGGTCCATGGGCAAGGTGATGGTATTCAAGCTATCGGCCAGCGTACTGATGCGCAACATGCCCATCTTGAAACTTTGCGCCATGGCTTGCAAGGTGCCCATGGTGACGGCACTGCGACCAATTCGGGTGCGGCCGTGCTCCAGCAAGGCATGAGCGATTTCGTGCCCGAGCACGGTGGCCACCTTGTGCTCGTCAAATTGGGTGAGCTCGAGCAAGCCCGTGTTGATGGTCATCTTTCCGCCAGGCATGCAACTGGCATTGACGTCATCGCTTTTGACGATGTGAATTTCCCACTCCCATTCTCGGCTGAAGGGATAAGCGGCCGTGGCCTGTTGCACCAACCGGGTGGCAATGATTTCCACACGCTTTTTGATGCGTGCATTCGTTTCAACTTTCTCTTCGTCGATCAACGAGGCCACCAATTCACCGTATGTGCGCTCGCCAATGACTTGGGAGAGATCGCGGCTGAGGATGTGAACCTGGACCTGGGAAGACTGCATCTGGTCGGCGGAGCCAGACAGCGGCGTTGACGGGTGTTCGACGCAGCTGGCCAACGAGCCCAGGACACCGGCCATGCCCAGCTTGAACATCAGACGCAGGGATTGTTGACATGTCGTTCGTCTGAAAAAGTAAGGCTTCATGCTCACCGCGTCTGGCCAGGTTTGGACGCGGCCACTCGGTTGACCTCTTCACGGACCTCTTCCACGCTGACCTTGACCAGGCGACTCAACTCTTGAAGGGCATCACGCTGGGTGTCAAACACCTGGTGCAGTTCGAAGCTGCCAGGCTCGAGTTTGGACCACTGCTCCTGGGAAACCACGCGGTGGATGCGTTCTTGAACAATCAGATACCAAGCGCTTTTGATGTCCATGGGCTACTTTCTCTGGGCAGGGGTAATCAGGGTGCTGCGGACGCGTTGAACTTTTGAAAGTCTTTGAGCAGCTTGTCGTGGGTGCTTGAATTGAGCAATGACAAAGGCGGGCGTACCCGGTTCCAGTCGGGATCACGATACTGGATCGAGAGCAAATACTTGAGGGCTGGCACAGCAGGCATGGACATGATCATTTGATCAAATGCCATCAGCAGTTGCCCATCGACATCAATGGCTTCACCGGTCACCGAACGCTTGCTGGCCTGGTTGGACATGATGGTGCGAATCATCAAAGCAGGAATCACATTGGCATAACTTGAAATGCCCGTGTGCACGCCCAGGTTGGCCATGACTTTGGCATTCATATCCTGCGTGGTGAGGATGGACAATTTCTCTTCGAAGGCTCGCATCCAGTCCAGGGTGTGGGAGGCGTTGTGACTCTGATCAATCAGCCCCTCAAATTGGTCACGGTGTTGTGCCAGCAATTGGCTGATGACGCGGTTATTGAGGTCATGGGCACCAGCGCAGGGGTCAGAGGCCAGATAGAGCAGCAGGTCCTGGCCCTTCAACTGCTGAGCCAGGCGACTGAAAAAAGCCACCATGCCCGCATCGGTGGCATCGCGGTTGTTGAACGCCGGGTGAAGGATGAAGCATTTGACCCCCATGGCGTGCGCTTGCTCGATCAGCTTGAGGCTGTCCCTGAGGGTGGGGAATGCAGCATGGATGGCCATGTCTTTGGCCGAGATGCCTCGATCCAGCAATTGCCGGATGGCATCGATGCGCTCATCACAACTGAAGGCGTCGCCTTCACCAGAGGGTCCAAACAGCACAATGCCGGCTATGCCTTTGACCGCCAGTGTCTGAATGTGGGTATAGAGCTTGGCGTGGTGGATGTCCAAATTGGCATCGAGGGGCATCAACAAGTCGACCCATAAGCCATGCAGACCAACCGAGTCTGATGTCATATCAGCTCCTGCAATTCGATAAAAGTTGCGGGTCATTATGTCGCAAATGACTCCTTTTGAAGCGAAAGAACGTGCCTTCCCCAGCCATTATTAGAGGCACAAGGGTGCATGGAGATAATGGGGTTCCGACATTGTGGGGAATGACATGTTTTCCAAGACCCTCTCCTGTGCGCTGTGCAGCGTGCTCTTGCTAACAGCTGTAGCCCATGCACAGTCGACCGAGGCCAAGCCCTCGGCATCGCCCGCATCCCCCATTTGCCGCGTCCATGTCTTTGCCATCCCTCGCGATGAGTCCCAGGGAGCTGGCGTTGTGGCCGAGTTTTTGCAGCCCGATGTTTCTTCGTTGCGCACCAGGCTGAACCAGTTGTCGGATGCGCCGGCCTTGAACCCGGTTTTTCCCCATCCCCATTTTTTTGCCCGTTCGTTTGAAAACCGGCAAATTGGGTTTTTGTATGACCGCGTGATTCGCCAAGCCGATGTGCAGGCCCTGGCTCAACTCGTGCAGTTGGCGCAAGCCCCGGATACCCCCCAGCGGGCTGATGCCCAGTCTGCGCTGGCTTTTGTTCACTTTGCGCTGGCCAGTGAGGCCAACACCCAGCGTGGGGTTGCGCTCATCCAGGCCGCGATCAAGGGCGTGAACAACTATCCCTCTGTGGTGTTTTGGGGGCGTTCCTTGGCCTGGGGCGGTCCTTACTCTGAGAAAAACCTCAAGACCGCCATGAACTACCTCGGGGCAGCGGGCAGCATTCCCCAATCAAGGCGAGATCAAAAAACGCCCATGGATCCGCTCAATGCCGAGCTGGTGCATACCCTCACCCTGGAGCACCTGATTCAAAACGAACCAGAGATGCCCTTTCGGGACGCTTATGCCCCCATGCTCGAGCAAGCGCAACCCATGAGAAAAATCCAAGCCACCTACAAAACGCAGTTCGAGCGTTCGGCTACTTTCAAGCCGGTCAATCAGATCCTGGGTGAGTTCAAAGCGTTGTTCGGTCGAGCGGATCTGGTGGCCAATTGGGGCTCCCGATCTTCCAGGGTCTGGTCAGGCTGGGAGGGTCTTCAGGCTGCCCTGACCAATCAGGAGCAGGTGGCCAGACAAGTCCTGGCAGCCAAGGCGCCAAGTGCATCTGAGCAGACCATGCTGGCATCGATGGACGCGCTCAACGAGCGATTGCAAGTCGCACTCTCCCAGCTTGAGCGGCCTTTGTACTTTCAGCTCATGAGTTCCAATGAGGATTTCCCGCACAGCGTCAAAGCTGTGACCACTTTGGCGACAGTTCAGGAGAGTCTCGCGCGCAGCTGCGCCCTATCGCAAACCTGGCAAAGTCCATGAAGGTTCAATCCTTCAACACCTGCGATCAGAATTTGTAAGAGCTAGAGGGCGAGTCTGATTCCTTGATCTTGCTGGAGACGACATCGATGGCGTCTTTGGCGCCGAACAAGTTGAAGCGGAATGCGCGAAATGCGCCATCTTCCAGCGGGGTGGCAATCCCCAGCACGCCTTTGCCGGTGTAGAGGATTTGGCTCACCTGATCGTAGGGCGAGAGGATGTATTCATATCGCCCCTCGTTGACTGTGCAAAACCCACGGATCTGCAAGGCGCCTGCATCGGAGTTGATCAGCATGGGATAGACCGCCTTGTCTTCGCATTGGGTGCCCATGCTCAGGATCACCGCGCATTTCTTGCTGTCTTGAAAACAGCGCACGGCCAGCACCTGCTTGTTGTCGTCTTTGCCGACGGTGAAGGCGATCTGGTCTTTTTTATTGGCAGCAGCAATGGTCTGCCACATGCTGCTTTGAGCGAGAGCTGCACCCAGCATCAGCATCTGGGAGGCGATCCCGAAAGCTAAAAAACGAAGCTGCTTATTCATGGTCTGTTCCTCCCGGCAATGGGGTTTGTTATAGCACGCAGCCCCTTGAGGCCTTGATGCCGCATCAACCCGCGCCACCCGCGTTGGGCTTGAATTGGGGCTTGCGCCGTTGGGCAAATGCGCGTCGGCCTTCGGCAAAGTCCTCGCTCAGGGCGCTTTGATCGGCCCGTTCGCGCAAGTGTTCGTCGCTGATTTCGCCCATGGACATCTCGACAAGAGAGCGTTTGGTGGCCTGCACTGCCGAGGGAGAAAGGGACAGCACATCCGTGATCAAGGCCTTGAGGGTCGCATCCCATTGGGAGGCCGGGTAAAAGCCCTCGAACAATCCCAGTGCCTGGAGTTGCTCGTCGCGCAAGGGGCGGGCAGTGAGGAATGCGCGTTGCGTGGCCGCAGTGCCAAACTGGCTCATGTAGCGGCGCAGGCCACTGGGATAAAAGTGCAAACCCAGCGCAGTGGCCGGCATGCGCCATTCGATGCCTTGCATGCCCATGCGCAAATCGCAGGCCAGCACCAAGTCGGTGGCGCCGCCATACACGCTGCCATTGAGGGCACACAGGGTCACAGGCCTCAGGCGCATGAGCCGCTCGGGTACGGTTTCAAACGCGTTGGCGCGCAGGGGGTCTTCCTCGAAACCCGTGATGTCATAACCCGAGCAGAAGATGGGTTTGGGTTGCCCCTGGGTGTTGGCGGTGAGCACCAGCAGGTGCACCTGGGTGTTGGCCTCGATGGCATCGAAATGCCTCAGCAGGGTGTCGAGGTCCTGGTTCTCGAGCCGGTTGCGTTGGTCGGGTCGGTTGAGCACGATGGTGGCCACGCCCCCATCGATGTGCAGATTGGGGGTGGAGGAGGTGTCATGCATGATGCACAGCCCCTTCAGTCGGCCTTGGCCTGCAAGGCCTGGGTCATGCTTTTGCCCAGCTCGACGCCCCATTGGTCAAAGGCATTGATGTCCCAGATCGCAGCCTGGCAAAACACCTTGTGCTCATAGAGCGCCATCAGGGCGCCAATGGCTTGCGGGGTCAGGCTGTGCAGCCAGATGAGGTTGCTGGGGACATTGCCTGGATAGGCGCGGTGATGGATTTGGGATTGCGCTGCCACTGCGTCCATGCCGGCTTGCTTGAGCGTTTGAAGGGTTTGCTCGGGCGAGCGACCCCATGCCATGGCATCGGCCTGGGCTTGAAGGTTGAGCAACACCAACTGATGCTGATGAACCCAATGGGCTTGCGTTTCGGTGGTCGTGCGCACGCCAATGAAGTCAAAGGGCACCAGGTGGCAACCTTGATGGACCAGCTGGAAATAGGCATGTTGTCCCTCCATGCCCAGGCCGCCCCAGACTATGGGTGCAGTGTCCACGCAGACAGGCTGGCCATTGCGGTGCGTGTGCTTGCCATTGGATTCCATTTCCAATTGCTGCAAATGTGCAGGCAGGCCACGCAGTGCCGAGGCATAAGAGGCGATGTGATGCGTGCTGGCGCCCAGGAAATTGCGGTTCCAGATGCCCAAGGCAGCCAGCAGCATGGGCATGTTGTGCGCGGCCGGGGCTGAGAGGAAATGCTCGTCCATGGCCCTGGCCCCAGCCAGCAGGTCTGTGAAGGCGTGAGCCCCAATGCAAATGGCCAAGGGCAGACCAATGGACGACCACACCGAGTAACGCCCGCCCACCCAATCCCACAGCTTGAGGGTGTGAGTCGGGTCAAAACCCTGCTCGCGAGCCAATTCAGGCTGGGCGGTCACCGCCACAAAGTGCTGCTGCAATTGCGCGTCTGGGCAACCTTGATCGCGCAGCCACTGGCGGGCACTGGCTGCAAGGGTCATGGTTTCCAGTGTGGTGAAGGATTTGCTCTGCACCACAAACAAGGTGCGCGCCGGGTGGAGTGACTGCAAGGTGCGCTGCAATGCCCAGGGGTCGAGGTTGGAGACAAAGTGCACCCGCACGGGTGAGGGCTCACTGGACGCCAGCGCCTGCGAGGCCATGCGGGGACCCAGATCCGAGCCCCCAATGCCCAGGTTCACCACATCGGTGAAGCTGTGCCCACCAAATCCTTGAAGCTCGCCCTGGCGAATGCGTTCGGCCATGGCCAGCATGCGCGAGAGCTCGTGCGCGACCTCGCGCGACAGGGCTTCGCCCCAGGGCGGTTGGGCCACCTCGCTGGCGCGCAAGGCAACGTGCAAGACGGCTCGGTCCTCGGTGGTGTTGATGCGTTCCCCCCGGAACATGGCCTGCGCTTGCTCGGCCACCCGGGCTTGTTCACACAGGGCCACCAGCTGCTCGAGGATGGCTGGGGTCACGCGCTGGCGCGAATAGTCCAGCTCCAGGCCGGCCACCGTCAACCGCATGGTCTGTTGGCGCAGGGGGTCAGCCAGCAAGTCCCGCAAATGGGCTTGGGGCTCGCGTGCCAGTTGGGTCAGCGAGGTCCAGGCGGGATGATCGAGAGGGCGTTTCATGAGGTCGGTGAGGGCTAGTACTTGGGGCGTGGGCTCAGACTCGGTCGGCCTGTGCCTGCTGGGTCAGTTGGGTGGCTTGCTGTGCAAGGTGGGTGATGTCGTCCCAGCGCTGGTGTTCTATCCATTCGAGCGGAGTGATCCAGGAGCCTCCCACCAGGGCGACATTGGGTTGTTTCAAATGCTCCACCAGATTGGCTGGCGAGATGCCCCCAGTGGGGCAAAAGCGCACATCGCCCAAAGGACCGGCCATGGCCTTGAGCATGCCCAGCCCCCCCGCTTGCGCAGCCGGAAAGAGCTTGAGCAGGTCATGCCCCCAGGCTTTGGCTTGCAGGGCTTCGCTGGGGGTCATCACACCGGGCACATAGGGCAGCCCGGCCTCGCGGGCGGCCTGGACCAGATCGCTGCTCAGGCCAGGGGACAACGCAAATCGCGCGCCGCACGATCTCACCTGTGCGAGCTCGTGGGCTTGGGTGATCGTGCCCGCGCCCACGCACATCTCGGGCACAGCGCGGGAGACGCGCTCGATGGCGGCCAGGCCTGCGGCATGCCTGAGGGTGATTTCCATCACATCGATGCCCCCTTTGAGCAAGGCATGGGCCAAGGGCACCGCCTGATCGGCGTGGCTGATGACGATGACCGGGATCACCTTGGAATGAAAAGCAGGCAGGGGGTGGAGTGGGGCGTTGGCCATGGCGCGAGTTTAATGACCCTCTGTGAGTCGCCTGGCTTTCAAGGCGCTGCCGCACACGATTGCGTGTGAGACCAACCGCGTTGCCAGCATGGGCTGGCCGTCTTGGTGTCGCGCGTGGGCAGGCCATGGCGGTCGATGCGCGCCACATGGGTGTCAAAGCCCGCCACGCCTTGGGCATCGAGCCTGAGCCTGATCACCCAGCCTTGTCGTTGCCGATCGTTGTCGGTTTCCTTCATGACAAAGTTGCCCACGCTGTAGACGATGGGCTTGCCCCGATAGATGTCGATGTCTTGGGTCACGTGTGGGTGACCACCGATCACGCCGTCGGCGCCCGCATCAATGGCCAGGCGAGCCAGTTGACGCTGGCGGGCATTGGCCACCAGCTCGTTCTCCCATCCCCAGTGCATGAACAGCAGCACCACATCAGCACGATGCGCCGCTCGCGCTTGCCGGATGTCGTCCACCACTCGCACGTCCTCGCTCCAGGCCACACCAGCGGCTTGCGCATCGGCCTCGTAGCTTCTGGGCATGAACTCGTTGTAGCTCAGGATGGCCAGGCGCAGACCCTGGCGTTCGACGATCCAGGGGGTGTGCGCCTGCTGCAGGTTGTGCCCTCCACCCACTGCGGCAATGCCGTGTTGCTTCAAGAGCCCCAGCATTTCCACAAAGGCTTCGCGGCCAAAGTCCCCCGAATGGTTGTTGGCCAGGGTCACCGCGTCCACATGTCGCTTGAGCACCGGCAGCACACGGGGGTGGGCGCGAAAGGTGTAGTGCTTGTCCAAGGCGCTGCCCCGGGTGGCCACGGCACATTCCAGATTCAACAGCCGCACATCGGCCTGGGCAAAGAGGGGCGCGAAACTCGCCAGGGGGTCGCCTCCCTTGCGAATTCGCTCCCCTGGTGTGCTGTCCAGGGTGGTGTCGCCCGCAAAGATCAGTGACACCGCACGGGGGGATGAGTCCCCACTGGGCGGCTGTGCCCACAGCGGGCTGCAGACCAGCATGCAAGCCAGCGCCATGCGGCGGAACACACCTTGCCAGCGCAAGGGCAATTGCCTGTCAAAGCCAAAGCTGGGCCAGGTGATCTTCATGGCGTGGCGGGCAGCAGGCTGCACCGGTAAATGAGTTCACGCTCGAGCTTGCCCGCATGAAGGTGTTGCTCCCCCAGCAAATCTGCCGCCCCTTGCTCGGCCTTGGGGTAGGGCGGGCGCAGTTGCACATGCTGGATGAGGATGGGTTGCTGCGGTCCTTCCCGGTACACATAGATGGCAATGCGCGGTTCACGCTGGCCGGCTGGCACATGCACGGCCTTGAAAAAGAAGCGGTCATCGATGGACACCGATGCCACGCCATAGGGGTCTGAGGTGGGGGTGACCGAAATGGGGGTGGTTTTGCCGGCATAGGTCACCTGGCAAGTCAGGCTGGGCTCGGGGCTGGGGTTGCCCTGCGCCAGGCCGGCACCCATGGCCATTGCGCCCAGCAACCAAGGCAGGTGCAAGGAAAGGGGCCAGGGCCGGGCACTGGGCCGGTGGATCCGGGTGTGAAACATGATGAATGCCAGAGACCGTGTCAGATGCGCCATTGTCAGGGCCTGAGCACAGGGTTTTCATATTCAGATTGGGTATATGGAAACAATAATTAAATGGTTTGAGTTATTTTGGTCGCTCCCTATAGTCTCGCCTTCTTTGACCAATCGTGCGATTTCAGAGCAGACATGTATACCTACGATGCCATAGACCAAGGCCTGGTGAACGACCGGGTCAAGCAGTTCAGCAACCAGGTTGAGCGTCGCTTGGCGGGCCAGTTGAGCGAGGAGGAGTTCCGCCCCTTGCGTTTGCAAAACGGTCTCTACCTCCAGCGCCATGCCTACATGCTGCGCATTGCCATCCCCTACGGCTTGTTCAATTCACGCCAAATGCGCATGTTTGCCACCCTGGCCGATGCTTATGACCGGGGCTATGGCCACTTCACCACACGCCAAAACCTCCAGTTCAATTGGCTCAGGCTGGAGGACACGCCGCAGATGCTGGCCGAGCTCGCCAGCGTGCAGATGCACGCCATTCAAACCTCGGGCAATTGCGTGCGCAACATCACCAGCGATGCCTATGCCGGGGTGGCACATGACGAAATCGTGGACCCGCGCCCGGTGTGCGAATTGCTACGCCAGTGGTCCACGCTGCATCCCGAATTCGCGTTCCTGCCGCGCAAGTTCAAGATTGCCGTGAACGCAGCCCAAGAAGACCGCGTGGTCACAGCCGCCCACGATCTGGGCCTTCACTTGCGTCGCGATGAACAGGGCCAGCTGGTGGCCGATGTGCTCGTGGGGGGTGGCCTTGGCCGCACGCCCATTCTGGGCAGCGTGATCAAGCGCGATTTGCCCTGGCACGAATTGCCCAATTACCTCACTGCCGTGCTGCGGGTCTACAACCTCCACGGTCGGCGCGACAACCTCTACAAGGCCCGCATCAAGATCTTGCTCAGGGCCTTGGGGGCAGAGGAGTTGGGGCGCCAGGTTGAACAGCAGTACCAGGGCCTCAAAGGCAGCCCCGAGGCTTGGACCCAGGCTGAATGGGACCGCGTGGCCAGCGGGTTTGTTGCGCCGGCCTACCGCAGCCTGCCCCGGCTTGGCGAGGCCGACTTGCTGCAGGCTGTGCCTGAGGCACAACGCCCCGCGTTCCAGCGCTGGCTGGGGCGCAACGTCAAGGCTCACCGCATCGACGGTTATGCCAGCGTGGTGTTATCGCTCAAGCCGCACCAGGGTTTGGCACCGGGCGACCTCACCTCGGCGCAAATGCGCGCCGTGGCCGATTGGGCGGATGACTTCAGCTGGGGTGAATTGCGTGCCACCCACGAACAAAACCTGGTGCTGGCCGATGTGGAGCAGTCCCGTTTGCCCGAGCTGTGGCAGGCGGCTCAGGCCCTGGGTCTGGCCACGCCCAACCTGGGCTTACTCACCGACATCATTGCCTGTCCAGGCGGGGACTTCTGTTCATTGGCCAATGCCAAGTCCATCCCGATTGCCAAAGCCATCCAGGAGCGGTTTGACAACCTCGACACCTTGTTTGACCTGGGCGAGATCAGCCTGAACATCTCGGGCTGCATCAATTCCTGTGGCCATCATCATGTGGGCAACATTGGCATTTTGGGTGTCGATAAAGACGGCGAGGAGTGGTATCAGGTCACCTTGGGCGGCGAGCAAGGCCAGTACGCGGCCATTGGCAAGGTGATGGGTCCTTCCTTTTACGCCAACGACATCCCCGAGGTGGTGCATCGCATCCTCACGGTCTATCTGTCACAGCGCGACATCGACGAGCGCTTCATTGAGGTGTACCGCCGACTGGGGCCTGCGCCCTTTAAGGAAGCGGTCTATGCGCCTGGCCTGACCCCCACCCGAGCCAGCCAGGAGGAAACCCATGTCTGAGGTCTTGACATACCCGCGTGAGGGCAACGCCCACTTTGCCGCCGATGACTGGGTCTTGGTGCAAGACGTGGCTGACCTTGACAGCTCCCAGCGCGCGCTCATGCCCTTGTCGGTGTGGCAGGCCTTGCCCAGCGACGCTCCGGCCAAGACCACCTGGTCTCCAGCCCGCCTGGGGATTGCGCTCACGGTGAACGACGACGTGTTGGCGCTGGAGCAAACCTTGGCCCAGGGCTTGCCCCGGTGGTCACTCATCACCGTGGACTTTCCCGTGTTTCGCGATGGACGCGGCTACAGCCAGGCGGCCTGGTTGCGCCACCACCTGGGCTGGCAGGGTGAATTGAGGGCTGTGGGCGATGTGCTCATCGATCAGTTGCGCGCCATGGCCAGGGTGGGATTTGACAGCTTTGCCCTGCGTGCGGACCAGGACAGCGCCGCTGCCCTGGTGCAATTCCATGCGTTTGCCCATCAGATGCAAGGCGACTGGCGTGCATCCCGCTCGCAACTTGCAGTCCAGCGCTCTGCGCATGCCCTCGCAGGGGAGGCTCGCGCATGAGCACGACCCAGGAACTCCTCTGGCGCATTCCTACCGTGTCGGTGTCCGCATCGCAGGTGGAACACCTCACCCAGACCCTGGAGCAACGCTTGCGCCACATCGCCAAGACGCACCAGGATGCACGCTTGTCGACCAGCCTTGCCGCCGAAGACATGGTGCTCACCGATGCGCTGTCTCGCGTGGCACCCCACATTCACCTCTTCACCCTGGCCACGGGGCGTTTGCATCAGCAGACCACCGACATGGTGCAAACCGTGCAAGCCCATTACGGATTGCGCATCCAACAGGTTGCGCCTGATGCCCTGGCCGTGGCCCAGATGGTGAGCAACCATGGCCTGGACGGTTTTTACGAGAGCGAAACCGCCCGCCAGGCCTGCTGTCAGGTGCGCAAGGTCTTGCCCCTGGAGCAGGCCTTGAGAGGAGCCTCAGCCTGGGTGACGGGCATGCGCCGCGAGCAATCGGTGACCCGTGCGCAGGTGGAGTTCGAAGCCTTTGACGAGCGCCATCAACTGGTCAAGTTCAACCCAATTTACGACTGGCATGAAGACGAGGTGTGGGCCTACATCGCCCACCACGGCGTGCCCATCCACCCCCTGCATCACAAGGGCTACCCCAGCATTGGTTGCGAACCCTGCACCCGCGCCATCCGTGCCAGCGAGGATGTCCGCGCCGGCCGCTGGTGGTGGCTCAACCAAAACCACAAAGAGTGCGGCTTGCACGTGAAGTGAGAATCCATGTCCACCATCCTCTCCAATGCCTCTTTGATCCACAACGATCACCTCGATGCGCTTGAGGCCGAATCCATCTACATCATCCGCGAGGTGGTGGCCCAGGCGGCCAACCCCGCCATGCTGTTTTCCGGGGGCAAGGATTCCATCGTCATGTTCCACCTGGCGCGCAAAGCCTTTCGCCTGGGGCAGCGCGCCATCCAGTTGCCCTTTCCCTTGTTGCACATCGATACCGGGCACAACTATCCCGAGGTGATTGCGTTCCGCGACGAGACCGTTCGCCAGACCGGCGTGCGCCTGGTGGTCGAAAGCGTGGAGGATTCGATTCGCCGGGGCACCGTTCGCCTCAGAAAGCCCACCGACTCGCGCAACGCCGCCCAGGCCACCACCTTGCTCGAAGCCATTGCCAGCCATGGCTTTGATGCCCTCATGGGTGGCGCTCGCCGCGACGAGGAAAAAGCCCGCGCCAAGGAGCGCATCTTTTCCTTCCGCGACGAATTTGGCCAGTGGGACCCCAAAGCCCAGCGCCCTGAGCTGTGGAGCCTCTACAACGCACGCATTGCCAAGGGCGAAAACATGCGCGTCTTTCCCATCTCCAACTGGACTGAGCTGGATGTGTGGCAGTACATCGCGCGCGAGCAACTGGCCTTGCCGTCCATCTACTACGCGCACGAGCGCGAAGTGGTGCGCAAGAACGGCTTGCTGGTGCCCGTGACCCCCCTCACACCCAAGTCGCCCAGCGAGGCGAGCGAATGGCTCAGCGTTCGCTTTCGTACCGTGGGCGACATCAGTTGCACCTGCCCGGTGAGCAGCGTTGCCCAGACCCCCGAGGCCATCATTGCCGAAACCGCCTTGGCCGACATCACCGAGCGTGGGGCGACCCGCATGGACGATCAAACCAGCGAGGCCTCCATGGAGCGCCGCAAGAAGGAAGGCTATTTCTGATGAACCGCGACAACGCCCCCTTTCATCCGCCGCATGCACCCGGTGTGGTGCGCTTCATCACTTGCGGCAGCGTCGACGATGGCAAGAGCACCCTGATTGGTCGCTTGCTCTATGACACCAAGGCGGTGCTGAGCGATCAACTCCTGGCCTTGTCCAAAACTCGCCACACCCGCACCACCGCCTCGGATGCGGCAGTGGATTTGTCCTTGCTCACCGATGGGCTGGAGGCCGAGCGCGAGCAAGGCATCACCATCGACGTGGCCTATCGCTACTTTGCCACCGCCCAGCGCAAGTTCATCGTGGCCGATGCACCCGGTCACGAGCAATACACCCGCAACATGGTCACGGGCGCGTCGCAGGCCGATGTGGCCTTGCTGCTGGTGGACGCCACCCGCGTGGATCGCAGCACCCAACCTGCCACCTTGCTGAGCCAGACCAAACGCCATGCCGCCATCGTTCGCCTGCTGGGCTTGCGCCACATTGCCGTGGTGGTGAACAAAATGGATTTGTTCGACTTTGATCAGCAGGTGTTTGACGACATTGCCCAGGCCGTGACCGGCTTGGCCCACACCCTGGGTTTGCCCGTGCCTCAGGTCTTCCCGGTATCTGCCCTGCAAGGCGATAACGTGGTGAGCCTGTCTGAGCGCACGCCCTGGTACCAAGGCGTGAGCCTCCTCACCTGGCTGGAGTCACTCGACACCCAGACCGCCCCGCGCCTGACCCAGCTGCGTCTGCCCGTGCAATGGGTGGCGCGACAAGACGGCGCGGCCGCAGACGATGTGCGTGGCTACCTGGGTCGCGTCGAAAGCGGTCAGATTCACGTCGGGCAAGCGGTTCGCATCCTGCCCTCTGGCCTGAGTGCCACGGTGCAACAGATTCACCGCTCGCACGGCGTGAGCGATGCCCAGGGCCTCGCGCACGGGGTCACCAGTGCCCAGGCGGGCGAGGTGGTGGCATTGACCCTCAACGAGGACGTGGACATCAGCCGGGGCGACATGATCGTTGCCGATGAGGAGCCCGCCCCGGTGCTGGGCAAGCACATCGTGGCCAAGCTGTGCTGGCTGGATGCAGAGCCTTTGTCCCTGCAACGCAAATACGTGCTCAGGCACACCACACAAACCGTGTTTGCCAAGGTGAGTGCCATCCACCACGTGCTGGACATCGCCACCTTGTCGCAGGCCACGGGTGCCAGCACCTTGCAGACCAATGCCATTGGCGAAGTGAGCCTCACCCTGCAAAAGCCCATCGTCGCCGACACCTTCGAGGACTCGGCACTCACGGGTGCTTTTGTGCTCATCGACGAGGCCACCCACCACACCGTGGCTGCCGGCCTGATTCAGAGGGTGGGCGAATGAAGGCGGCTCAGTCACCCGGCAAGGTTTATCTGGTGGGCGCAGGGCCGGGCGCGTCGGACCTCATCACCTTGCGGGGGCAGCGCTTGCTCGAGCAAGCCCAGGTGGTGTTGCATGACGCCCTGGTCGATCCCCAAATGCTGGCCTGGTGCAAGCAAGCCACCTTGTTTGCCGTGGGCAAGCGCTGTGGCAAGCATTCCTGCGCCCAGACCTTCATCAACAAACGCCTGGTGGATGCCGCCATGCGACACAAGGTGGTGGTGCGGCTCAAAGGCGGCGACCCCATGATGTTTGGCCGTGCCGACGAAGAAATCCGCGCGCTGCAAGCGGCGGGCATCGACTACGAGGTGGTGCCCGGTGTCACGGCCGCCTTGGCGGCATCGGCCAGTCTGGGTCAGTCGCTGACCCTGCGCGGTGTCGCCCGCAGCGTCGCCTTTTGCACCCTGGCCAAGGCCGACGAGGCCCAACTCGCCCAATTGCCCCAAGCCGATACCTTGGCCATTTACATGGGCCGCAGGCAAGCGGCCGGCATTGCACAGTCGCTGCTGGCACAGGGGCGGCCTGCCGATTGGCCTGTGTGTGTCGTGGAGTCGGTGAGCACGGCGCAAGAGCGCCGCTTGTTCATCACCCTCGATGCCTTGGCTCAAGGTGCCGCCAGCCATTGGCTCAGCACCGATGCACCGGCCTTGCTGTTACTCGGCGCAGTATTTGGCAATCGCGAGCAACACGCCAGCGTCCTCGCCGACGGCCGGCTTCGCGCTTAAGCGAACCGCAGCAAAGCGCTGCCTGGCCTCGTTGAGCAAGCGGGGCAGGTCCTCTCGCACATGGCCGCCCTGACCGAGGAAAACGGGCACCACTTCAATGTCACTCACCCCTTGGCTGACCAGCCGCTCAACGGCGCCGCACAGGTCAGGACTGAGGAAGTCCAGGAAGGCCAGCTCCACACGCAGATGGGCATGGGCCTCGGTGATCAAGGCCTGGATGCGCTCCATGGGCTGCTTCCAGCGCTCATCTCGAGCACCGTGACCCAGCAAGATGAGGCCAGATGTAGACATGAACCAAGTCTAAACCCTGGCCACCTGTCCCCAAACCCACCTGTCATTTCGGATTGACATTCCTAAGGTTTTAGGTATATTGACACATCTAGATGTCAGTCCAAGTTGACAAAGGGGTAGGCCATGGAACTGCTAGCACGGGCTGAGAAGTCCCTCATCAAAGCCTTTGACGCCGCCAGTGGCCAAGGCGCCCCGCCGCGCCTGATCGCGGCCATGCGCGATGCCCTGTTTTCAGGTGGTGCGCGCATCCGCCCCCAGTTGTGCATTGCCGTGGCCATGGCTTGCTCGGAAGAAGAGCAGGCGCTCACCGATGCCGCCGCCGCCGCCATCGAGCTCATGCACTGCGCCTCGCTGGTGCACGACGACATGCCCGCTTTTGACAATGCCGACACGCGCCGTGGCCGCCCTTCGGTGCACAAGGCGCATGGGGAATCCCTGGCCTTGCTCACCGGCGATGCCCTCATCGTCATGGCTTTCGATGTGCTCATGAATGCCCCCTCCAAGCACCCCCGTCGGGTGTTGGCCTTGCTGCAAAACCTCAGTGCCGCCGTGGGCGTGCCGCGTGGCCTGGTTGCAGGCCAGGCTTGGGAGTGCGAGAACACCGCCGAGCTCACCACCTACCAGCGGGCCAAAACGGGCTCTTTGTTCCTGGCGGCTGTGCGCGCGGGTGCGCTCGCCTGCGGTCGCGACCCCGACACCTGGGATGAGTTGGGCGATTGCCTGGGGCTGGCCTATCAGGCCGCCGACGACATCCGCGATGTGATTGCCGATCCGCAATGGCTGGGTAAGCCCGGTGGACAGGACGCGCTGCTGGGTCGCCCCAATGTCATGCACGAATTGGGCTTGACCGATGGGCTGGCCTATTTCAACCAGCTCATGGACCGCGCAGTGGCATCGGTGCCGGCCTGCCCCTGTCGCGAGTTGCTTCAGCAACTGGTGCGACTGGAGTCGCAGCGCCTCATTCCTGCCGAGCTGATTGACCATGCACGCCACTTGCCCATCTGGGCCAGTTCTCCCGAGCGCGGGTCGCGTCACGCGAGCCTGGGCATGAGGAGCGCCTGAGCGTGGTGACCCTTGCGCCTTGGCGTTGGCTGGGCGACTGGGGACAGCGTTCGTGGCAGCGTGTGGAGCGGCGACTGAGTGACCCGCAGCTCTATCCATTCCTTCGAAGCAATCCCCTCACGCGCTGGGTGACGCGCCGCCGCACGGCGCGCCTCTATGACCTCATGAGCGGCTTTGCCAACACCCAGGTGCTGGTGGCGTGTGTGCGGCTCAAAGTGTTCGAGCGGCTGGCCCATGATGCCCTGAGTGCCAAGGCCTTGGCCCAGCAGGTTCAGGTGCCCGAGTCGCGCCTCATGCCCTTGCTGGGCGCTGCGCAATCGCTGGGGCTGATCCAGCGCCGTCGGGACGGTGCATACGAACTCGCTGCCCTGGCCTTGCCCTTGCTCTCGCATCCTGGCCTACAGGCCATGGTGGAACACAACCAGTTGCTCTACCAGGACCTTGCCGAGCCCGAGGTGTTCCTGCGCCAGCGCGGGGGTCACATGCACGAATTCTGGCCTTATGTGGAGGGCATGAGCGAGCGTGCTACACCGTCGTCCCAGCAAAGCCAGCGCTACAGCGAACTCATGGATTTGTCCCAGGTGTTTGTGGTGGAAGAGGTGCTCGCGGGTCACCGCTTTGGCCAGCACCAGTGCGTGATGGATGTGGGCTGTGGCATGGGTCGCCTGATGACGCGGGTGGGGCAGCAATATCCCCAGCTGCGTTTGCAATTGTTCGATTTGCCGCCGGTGGTGGCGCTTGCCTCTGAGCGCTTGCAGCAAGCAGGGCTGGGTGGGCGCTTTGAGTGCCATGCCGGCAGCTTCAAAACCGACCCCTTGCCGCGAGGCGCTGACCTCATCACCCTGGTGCGCATTGGTCATGACCACAGCGACGAAGTGGTGGCCGACTTGCTGCGCAAAGCCTGGGAGGCCTTGCCCGTGGGGGGGCAGCTGCTGCTCGCCGAGCCCATGGCCATTGCCGAGCTCGATCAGGCCAACGCCAGTGCCTACTTCCACTTCTACCTCATGGCCATGGGCGATGGCCGCTTGCGCAGCCCCCTGGACTACGAGCGACTGCTCAAGCAGGCCGGGTTTGATCGGGTCAAGCATGTCCGAACCGGCATGTCCATCCATGCCCACGTGATTTTGTCGACAAAACTAGGGTTTACCCCAGTATTTAATTCGACAAGTAAAGTTAGATTGACACATATCAATGTCAGATAAATATGAAAACTGAAGCCATCCTCTTTGATCAACCGCGCCAAGTGCGGTTGGGTCGCCTTGATCTGCCCGAATTGGGCCTGGGTCAGGTGGAGGTGGACATTGAGCACAGCGGCATCAGTACCGGCACAGAGCGCTTGTTGTGGGACGGCACCATGCCCAGCTTTCCCGGCATGGGTTACCCCCTGGTGCCCGGCTATGAGGCCGTGGGTCGTGTGACCCGGGTGGCCAACGATGTGGACATGGCCATTGGCCAGCGGGTGTTTGTGCCTGGGACCCGTTGCTGGCAAGGCGTGCACAGCCTCTTTGGCGCATCGGCCAAGCGCTTGCATGCTGATCACCAGAAGGTCGTGCCCGTGGACGAAGCCCTGGGTCGCGATGCCGTGCTGTTTGCGCTGGCCGCCACGGCCTATCACAGCGTCTCTGGCGGCGGCCAACAAGCCCCCCATGCGCCGCCCGACCTCATCGTGGGTCATGGTGTGATGGGTCGTTTGCTCGCTCGCATGACCGTGGCCGCTGGCGCTGAGCCGCCCACGGTGTGGGAAGTCGATGCCGAGCGCTCCAAGGGCGCCGTCGGCTATCACGTGATGCACCCCGAGGACGATCCGCGCCGTGACTACCGCCACATCTATGACGTGAGCGGCGACGCCGAGTTGCTCAACAGCCTGATTCAGCGCCTGCACCCGGGCGGCGAGATCGTGCTGGCTGGTTTTTACAAGCAAGACATCCGCTTTGCGTTTGCGCCCGCCTTCATGCGGGAGATGCGCATGCGCCTGGCGGCCGAATGGAAGCGGGCCGATTTGCTGGCTGTCAAAGCCCTGGTGGAAACAGGCCGCCTGTCCATTGCCGATTTGGTCACGCACCAAGCCACCCCAACCCAGGCGCATGAAGCGTATGAGTTGGCTTTCACTGACCGCAGCTGTCTCAAGATGGTCATCGACTGGAGAACTCACGCATGAGCACCACCAAAGAAACCCAAATCATTGCCATTTATGGCAAAGGCGGGATCGGCAAGAGCTTCACCCTCGCCAACCTCAGTTACATGATGGCGCAGCAAGGCCGCAAGGTGTTGCTGATTGGTTGCGATCCCAAGAGCGACACCACCAGCTTGCTGTTTGGTGGCAAGTCCTGCCCCACCATCATCGAAACCTCATCGCGCAAAAAACTCGCGGGTGAGGAAGTCAAGATTGGCGATGTGTGTTTCAAGCGCGATGGCGTCTACGCCATGGAGCTCGGCGGCCCTGAGGTGGGTCGTGGCTGCGGCGGTCGCGGCATCATCCACGGCTTTGAGACGCTGGAGAAGCTCGGCTTTCACGACTGGGGCTTCGATTTCGTGCTGCTCGACTTCCTGGGCGACGTGGTCTGCGGTGGTTTTGGTCTGCCGATTGCCCGCGACATGTGCCAAAAGGTCATCGTGGTGGCCAGCAATGATTTGCAGTCCCTCTATGTGGCCAACAACGTGTGCTCGGCTGTGCAGTACTTTCGCCAGCTCGGCGGCAATGTGGGCGTGGCCGGCATGGTCATCAACAAGGACGACGGCACTGGCGAGGCGAAAGCCTTTGCCAGCAACGCCGGCATCCCCGTGCTCGCTGCCATTCCGGCGCATGAAGACATTCGCCGCAAGAGCGCAAGCTACGACATCATCGGCAAGCCCGGTGGCGAGTGGGGACCTCTCTTTGAAGGCCTGTCCGAACAGGTGGCGATTGCGCCGCCTCTGCAACCCAAACCCCAAACGCAAGACGAATTGCTCGGCTTGTTCAGCTCCGAAGCCGTGGGTCGCGATGTGAAGTTGCTGCCTGCCAACGAGACAGACATGTTGGGTCGCACCCCCGAGCCCAAGCCCAGTTTCGAGGTCATCTACCAGGAAGCCTGAGCATGAACGCACGCACCATCCCCATTCAGTCTGTGTCCACGCCCCCAGTGGCCCAGGAGGGATGCCATGCGCCCTCGGGCACCCTGGCGCAAGCGGCCAAGCAAGCCGGCAAGTCCGAGTTGCTCGACCAGCTCGCACGCGACTATCCCAGAGGTGAAGGCCAAGGCCCTCACGACCAGCCGCAAAGCATGTGCCCCGCATTTGGCTCTTTGCGTGTGGGCTTGCGCATGCGCCGCACGGCCACCATCCTGAGCGGCTCAGCCTGCTGTGTGTATGGCCTGACCTTCACCTCGCATTTTTATGGCGCGCGGCGCAGCGTGGGGTATGTGCCCTTCAACTCCGAGACCCTGGTCACGGGCAAGTTGTTCGAAGACATCCGCGAGGCCGTGATTGCCCAGGCCAACCCCGAGCATGTCGATGCTGTGGTGGTGATCAACCTGTGCGTACCCACCGCCAGCGGTGTGCCCTTGCAGTTGCTGCCCAAGGAAATCAACGGCGTGCGCATCATTGGTATCGATGTCCCCGGCTTTGGTGTACCCACCCACGCCGAAGCCAAGGATGTGCTCACCGGTGCCATGCTCGATTACGCCCGCGCCGAAGTGCGGCACGGCCCGGTGCCAGCGCCGCGCGACACGCGCCGCGAGCGCCCCTCAATCACGCTGGTGGGCGAGATGTTCCCTGCTGACCCGGTTTCCGTGGCGCAACTCATTGCGCCCATGGGGCTGGGCGTGGGTGCGGTGCTGCCCACGCGCGAATGGCGCGAGCTCTATGTCGCCTTAGACGGTGCTGCCGTGGCCGCGATCCATCCGTTTTACACCGCCAGCCTGCGCACCTTGGCCGATGTGGGCAAGCCCATTGTGGGCTCGGCGCCTGTGGGCATTGAAGGCACGCAAGACTGGTTGCTCTCACTGGGCCAATCCATGGGTCTGCCCCGCGAGCTGGTGGACAAGGCGCGCAATGCCGTGCTTGCCCCCATGCGCACCTTGCTCAACGAGCAGCGCATCCATGGCCGCATCACCCTGAGCGGTTACGAAGGGTCCGAATTGCTGGTGGCGCGCTTGCTCATCGATTGCGGTGCTGACGTGCGCTACGTGGGCTCGGCTTGCCCGTCCACACCCTGGAACGCGCACGACGCCGAGTGGCTGCGCGCACGCGGTGTGCAGGTGCAGTTCCGCGCCACGCTCGAGCAAGACCTTCAAGCCATGCACGAGCATGGCCCCGATCTGGTGATTGGAACCACCCCCGTGGTTCAGCGCGCCAAGGAAATGCGTTTGCCAGCGCTCTATTTCACCAACCTCATCTCCGCTCGCCCTTTGCTGGGGGTGCCGGGCATGAGTTCACTGGTTGACGTGGTGCGAGCCGCCATGGCCAACCGTGAGCGCATGGACCAGATGCACGGCTTTTTTGATGGGGTCACCACATGAGCAGCATGCCATTTGTCATCGATCACGACCGCGCCGGTGGTTACTGGGGTGCGGTTTATGTCTTCACGGCCATCAAAGGCCTGCAAGTGGTGATCGATGGACCTGTGGGTTGCGAAAACCTGCCGGTGACCAGCGTCTTGCACTACACCGATGGCTTGCCCCCGTACGAGTTGCCCATTGTGGTGACGGGTCTGGCGGAAGAGCAGCTCGGGCGCGAAGGCACCGAAGTCTCGATGAAGCGCGCACACTCCACGCTCGACCCCAAAAAGCCCGCCGTGGTCGTCACGGGATCGATTGCCGAGATGATTGGCGGTGGTGTGACCCCCGAGGGCACCAAGCTCATGCGCTTTTTGCCGCGCACCATTGACGAAGACCAGTGGCAAAGCGCCAACCGCGCCATGTACTGGCTGTGGACGCAATACGGACCCAAAAAGATCCCCGCCGCCAAAAAGCCAGAAGACCGCAAGCCGGGTGAGCGGCCATTGGTCAACATCATCGGTCCCTGCTATGGCATGTTCAACACGCCCAGTGACCTCGCCGAGATCCAGCGCCTGGTCAAGGGCCTCGGAGCCGACATCAACCTGGTCTTCCCCATGGGCATGGAGCTCGAAGACGTGCCCAAGCTGGCCAAGGCCGACGTCAACATCTGCATGTACCGTGAATACGGCCGCATGTTGTGCGAGGCGCTCGAGCGGCCTTACCTGCAAGCGCCCATCGGCATGCACACCACCACCCAGTTCCTGCGCACCCTGGGCGAGTTGTTGGGTCTGGATCCCGAGCCCTTCATCGCACAGGAGCGCCAAACCACGCTCAAGCCCATTTGGGATTTGTGGCGTTCGGTCACCCAGGACTTCTTCCCCACCGCCAGCTTTGCCGTGGTGGCCTGCGAGACCCACGAGCGGGGCATTCGCCACTTCCTGGAAATGGAAATGGGTTTGCCGTGCCGTTTCAGCATCCCCAGGCGGCCCGGTCAAAAGACCGACAACCAGATGATCCGCAAGCTGTGCCACCAGCAGCCGCCCCTGATCATGTTTGGCAGCTACAACGAGCGCATGTACCTGAGCGAGCGCGCAGGCAACAGCCCCTTGAAGACGGCGTACATCCCCGCATCCTTCCCGGGCAGCATCATTCGCCGCCACACCGGCACCCCCTTCATGGGCTATAGCGGAGCGACCTATCTGATTCAGGAGGTCTGCAACGCCTTGTTCGATTCACTGTTTCACATCCTGCCCCTGGGCTCCGAGATGGATCAAGTGGAAGCCACCCGCACCCGGCTGGGTCATGCCCTGCCTTGGGAAGACGCTGCGCAGACCCTGCTCAACAAGTTGGTCTCCAAGCAGCCGGTGCTGGTTCAGATTTCAGCGGCCAAGTTGTTGCGCGACCAGGCCGAAGAGTTTTCGCGTGAACAAGGGGATGAGGAAGTTCAGCCCCGACACGTCGAATTTGCAAGTCAAAAGATGGGCATGAGATGAGTCACAACCAACGACTCGCAGTGTGTCATCAACCGTCTGGGATCAGGGGATCGGTCGGGACAAGGATGTTGAGGCATGTCGCCCCAACTGCCCAATTGCGCGGGCCGAGCGCAAAGAGGGCCGCAAGGCCTTAGAGAGAAGGAGCAACCATGTCGAATCGATCCATTTCAGGGTTAACCGACGAAGAGGCTCAGGAGTTCCATACCTATTGGATGCAGGGCTTTGTGGGGTTCGCGGCTGTCGCCGTTGTCGCACACGTCTTGGTCTGGGCATGGCGTCCCTGGTTCTGAGTCACACATCAACCATCTAGGAGACCGTCATGCCCCACGCCCAATCTGTGAGCAACCACCACCGCGAGTCGGCTGGTGATTCCATGGCCTTCAGGGTCATTTTCTTGATTTCATTTGGCCTGCTGTTTGTGCTGGCCCTTCTGGCCCGACTTGTCGGTTCGGATTGGCGATCACTCCTGCCAGGTGCAGAAGGATCAACGTCAATGGTCCAGGGCGTGAAGACAGCGGTCTACACACTCATGTCACAAATCATCTAGGAGAGAAACATGTGGCGAATTTGGCGTCTTTATGACCCGCTCAGGGCCATGGTGGTCCAGGGCATTTTCCTGTTTGGCCTCGCAGCAATGATTCACCTCATTCTGTTGAGCACCAACAAATTCAACTGGCTTGATGGGGCGAAAAAGACCCAGACGGCTTCCGTGCAAAACAGTCCGATGCCTGCCGAAAAGTCTTGAGGCAGCAAAGGACCACACAGACGCCGCCTCTGGGCGAAGGTGACCCGGCGCGGCGCTGTGTGATTCGACATATTCAGTGGGAGGGCATGTCATGGCCATGTTGAACTTTGAACGTAAATACCGGGTGCGCGGTGGAACGCTGCTGGGCGGCGATTTGTTCGACTTTTGGGTCGGCCCTTTCTACGTGGGATTTTTCGGTGTCACCACCGTCTTCTTTACCTTTTTGGGCACTGCACTGATTTTGTGGGGTGCCTCCCAGGGACCGACTTGGAACCTGTGGCAAATCAATATTGCGCCACCTGACCTCAAATGGGGCTTGCGACTCGCACCCATGATGGAAGGGGGCCTGTGGCAATTCATCACCGTGTGCGCCATCGGCGCTTTTGGCTCGTGGGCTTTGCGCGAGGTTGAGATCTGTCGCAAGCTGGGCATGGGCTTGCATGTGCCCGTGGCCTTCAGCGTGGCCATCCTGGCCTATGTCACCTTGCAAGTCGTGCGTCCCGTGCTGCTTGGCGCATGGGGACACGCATTCCCCTACGGCATCTACAGCCACCTGGACTGGGTGTCCAACGTGGGCTATCAGTACCTGCACTTTCACTACAACCCCGCACACATGCTGGGCGTGAGCTTCTTTTTTGCAAGCACCTTCGCACTGTCGCTGCACGGCGCCTTGATCCTGTCGTCCACCAACCCCAAGGCGGGACAGACGGTCAAGACCCCTGAGCACGAAGACACCTTCTTCCGCGACACGATTGGTTATTCGATTGGCACCTTGGGCATTCACCGACTCGGTCTGTTTTTGGCCTTGGCTGCCGTTCTCTTCAGTGCCCTGTGCATTGTGCTCAGTGGACCTTTCTGGACACGAGGTTGGCCCGAGTGGTGGACCTGGTGGCTCAACCTGCCCATCTGGTCACAGTGGCCGGTTCGCTGAAACCTTGGGAGCAAGACAATGGCGCAATACCAAAACCTATTCACCACGGTTCAGGCCACTGGCCCCGTTCATCACGGCGTTGACCTGGGGCACGGCAACAGCCCGCGCACCGGCGAGCCCATCACCAACTACTGGTTGGGCTGGATTGGCAATGCCCAGATCGGCCCGATTTATCTGGGCGGTCTGGGTCTGGCCTCACTGATCTGCGGTCTGTTTGCCACCACCATCATCGGCATGAACATGCTGGCCTCGGTCAATTACGACCCCGTGCAATTCATCCGCCAACTCTTTTGGCTCTCGCTGGAGCCGCCACCGCCTGCTTATGGCTTGAGCTTTCCGCCCATGAATCAGGGCGGCTGGTGGTTGCTCGCAGGCTTGTTCCTCACGGCGTCCCTCTTTCTGTGGTGGTGGCGCACGTACCGGCGCGCTCGCGAGCTGGGCATGGGCACGCACGTGGCCTGGGCTTTCCTCGCGGCCATCTGGCTGTACCTGGTGCTGGGCTTGTTCCGCCCGGTGCTCATGGGCTCGTGGGGTGAAGCCGTGCCCTTTGGCATCTTCCCGCACCTGGACTGGACCGCCGCGTTTTCACTGCGCTACGGCAACCTGTTCTACAACCCCTTCCATGCCTTGTCCATCGTGTTCCTGTATGGCTCTGCACTGCTGTTTGCCATGCACGGGGCGACGATCCTGGCCGTGACCCGCTTTGGCGGCGAGCGCGAAATCGAACAGATCACCGATCGCGGCACAGCCAGCGAACGCGCTGCTTTGTTTTGGCGCTGGACCATGGGCTTTAACGCCACCATGGAATCCATTCACCGCTGGGCCTGGTGGTTTGCCGTGCTGTGTCCCCTGGTGGGCGGCATTGGCATCTTGCTCACCGGTACGGTGGTCGACAACTGGTATCTCTGGTCGATGAAGCACGGTGTGGTGCCCCCCTATCCAGAAGTGTTTGGTCCTGTGATTGACCCGGCCATCCAGAAATGAGGAGCCCAACCATGAAACGATTCATCTCTTTGGTGCTCACGGGTGCCGCGTGTTTGCTGGCCGGTTGCGAGCGTCCTCCTGTGGATGTGGTCCAACACGGCTACCGTGGCACTGGCATGCAGCAGGTGTACAACCCGCGCACGCTGGAGCAACAAGCCGAGCGCAATGTGGCGCCGCCTGCCATTCCCCTGCCACCCGCCGAAGGCCCCAAAGCCTCTCAGGTGTATAAAAACGTGCAAGTCCTCAAGGACCTCAGTGCGGCTCAACTGGCCACCTTCATGGTGTCCATGACCAACTGGGTTTCGCCCAAGGAGGGCTGCGGCTACTGCCACAACCTCAACAACCTCGCTGATGATTCGCTCTACACCAAACGTGTGGCGCGACGCATGATCGAAATGACGCGTTTCATCAACGCAGACTGGCAGACCCACGTCGCCCAGACCGGTGTCACCTGCTACACCTGTCACCGCGGTCAAAACATCCCCAGTCAGGTGTGGTTCACCAAGAAGGACCAGCCTTATGGCTCCAACTTCCTGGGTGACAAGTCGGGACAGAACACGCCAGATCCGGATGTGAACTGGTCGTCCTTGCCCTATGACCCCTTCACCCCCTTCTTGCTCAATGACCAGCCCATTCGGGTGGGCGCCACCACGGCCTTGCCCACTGGCAATCGTCAGTCGATCAAGCAAGCTGAGTGGACCTATGGCCTCATGACCCACATGTCCCAGTCGCTGGGGGTCAACTGCACCTATTGCCACAACACGCGGTCTTTCCAGGAGTGGAAGGGCAACCCCACTCAGCGGGTCACTGCCTGGCATGGCATCCGCATGGTGCGCAGCGTCAATGTGGACCACATGAACCCGCTCACCGACGAATTCCCGGCGCACCGCAAAGGGGAGTTGGGTGATGTGGCCAAGGTCAATTGCGGCACCTGTCACCAGGGGGCCTACAAGCCCTTGTACGGCGCACCCATGCTCAAGGACTATCCGGTCCTCAAGGGCACGCCCAGCGGTGACGCCAAAGTGGCCAGCAAATAAGCCCCACCCACGATCACGAGGATCGCCCATGGACATCGTGCTTGCCACCCCTCGCGGATTTTGTGCAGGGGTCAAGCGCGCCATCGACATCGTGGACCTGGCCTTGAAGCAAATGGGCACGCCCATCTATGTCTTTCACGAGATCGTGCACAACCACCATGTGGTGGCCGATCTCAAGTCGCGTGGCGCCATCTTTGTCAATGACCTGAGCGAAGTGCCACCAGGTGCCCACACCATTTACAGCGCCCATGGGGTCTCGCATCAGGTCCGCCTAGAGGCCAAGCGCCGCGAACTCAAAACCCTGGATGCCACCTGTCCGCTGGTGACCAAGGTCCATCTGCAAGCGCAACGCTTTGAAAAGCAAGGCATGCATTTGGTGATGGTGGGTCATGCTGGTCACGAAGAGGTGGAAGGCACGGTGGGCAGCGTGAGTTGCCCGGTTCATCTGGTCTCGTCTGTGGAAGAGGTGGCCCTGTTGCCCTGGCCAGCCGATGCGCCCGTGGCCTATGTGACCCAAACCACCCTGAGCATGGACGACACGCGCGACATCCTGCAAGCCTTGCACGAGAAATACCCCGAGGTCACCGGCCCCGACATGGACGGCATTTGCTATGCCACCCAGAATCGGCAAAACGCTGTGCGCGACCTGGCCAAGGAAGTGGACCTGGTGCTGGTGGTGGGGGCGCGCAACAGTTCCAACTCCAATCGTTTGCGCGAAGTCGCCGAGCGCTGTGGCAAGCCCGCCTACTTGGTCCAGGACCGCACCGAGCTTGAGCCGGCCTGGTGGGCGCAAGGCATCCAGAGCATTGGCGTCACCTCTGGCGCATCCACCCCGGAGGTGCTGGTGCAGCAAGTGGTGCTGGCCTTGAGTGCCTACACCAGTGGGCAAGTCCGCGAAGCGCCCGGTGTGGTCGAGCAAGTGGTGTTTCGCTTGCCCAAATCCCTTGAGAACAGCCAAGGCGCGCAGACCAACCCCTTGCCTGACCCGATTGCCGCCTCAGCCAGCCGTTTGGGACGAGATCCACCCTCTGAGGCGGCCTGGGCATGAACATCGAAGGCACACAAGCCGTGACCACCCCACTCGCTGGGGTGGTGGTCATTGTGTTGCTGGATTATTTGCGCCAGCACCAGGCCTGGGGCTGGTTTCGCCTGGCCTCGGGACCGCCCCATGTCAAGGCGCATCCCGGCCTGTTGTTTGCCAAGATCATGGGCAGTGGCCACGGCGGCGGTTTCACCTTGCGCCCCAGTGCCTCGCATCAAGGCGTGATGGCGGTGTTTGATCACGTCGACCATGCCCAGCAGTTCCTGCAAAGCACGTATGTGCAGGAGTCACGCTCGCGTGCGCGCGAGTCGTGGGTGGGCCTCATGGCCGTGGATTCGGTGCGGGGTCAATGGGATGGCTGCGAATGGGGCGTCACCCCATCGGACCCACAGATGACCTCACAGGGGCTGACCCTGGCGGCGCACCCCGAGCGCATGGCCGTGCTCACGCGCGCAAGCATTCGGCCTGCGAAAGCCATGGCCTTTTGGCGACATGCGCCTGCAGCCCAGGCCGACCTGAACCAAGCCCAGGGCTGCGAGATTGCCATGGGTCTGGGCGAAGCGCCCCTGGTGCGGCAATGCACTTTCAGCCTGTGGCACAGCAAGGCTGACATGCTTCACTATGCCCACGATGGCGCGCACCGCTCGGCCATTGAGGCAGCCAACCGTTATGGCTTTTTCAATGAATCGCTGTTTGTTCGCATGCAGTTGCTGGCCATGCAAGGCCGCTGGCGTGACCAGGACCTGAACCATCAGGCCGAATGGCTGGAGCTGGCCCATGGCTGATGCACGCGTGGTGGTGGTGGGTGCGGGTGTGGCTGGGCTGGTGAGCGCCTTGCTCCTGGCGCAGCGCGGCCTGAATGTGTCCCTGGTGGAAGCCAGCATGCAAGCCGGCGGCAAGATCCACACGCGCACGGTGGACGGCCTGGCGATTGACAGCGGCCCCACGGTGATGACCATGCGCTGGGTGTTTGACGAAGTGCTGCAGCAGTGCGGCACCTCGCTGGATGCCGAGCTGACGCTGCAACCCCTGTCGGTGCTGGCGCGGCACTTCTGGCCGGATGGCCAGCGGCTGGATCTGCTTGCCGACCCCCAAGCCAGCGAAGCCGAGATGGAGCGTTTTGGCGGCGCACAGGCCGCCGATCAATTCCGCCGCTTTTGCTCCCGCAGCCGCGAGTTGCACGATGTCTTGCAAGAGCCCTTCATGTGCGCACAGGCGCCGCGCCTGGCGAGCTTCACGGCGCGGCTGGGTGCATCCGGCTTGGGTGTTTTGGCCCAGCTCGGTCCCATGCGCAGCCTGTGGCAACAGTTGCAACGCGAGTTTGCCCATCCTCGTTTGCGACAACTCTTTGGCCGCTATGCCACCTACTGTGGTTCTTCGCCCTGGCAAGCACCAGCCACCCTCATGCTCATCGCCCAGGTGGAAATGGATGGGGTGTGGAGTGTGGACGGCGGCATGCATGCGCTGGCCCGGTGTTTGCTGCGACTCGCACAGGAGCGCGGCGTGAGCTGTCATTTCGGTCGGGGTTGCGAGCGCATCGAGGTGCTCAACGACCGGGTTCAGGGGGTGATCCTCTCGGATGGTCAACGCCTGAGCGCCGATGCGGTGGTCTTCAACGGCGACCCCTCGGCCTTGCGCCAGGGTTTGCTGGGCGCCCAGGTGCGCCAGGCCGTTCCCCAGCCTGCGCCCCAGCGTTCCCTCTCTGCCCTGACCTGGTCAGCCGTGATCCCTGCCAGTGCCTGCGAGCTGGATCGGCACAACGTCTTCTTTCAGGACGACTACGCCAGCGAGTTTGAAGACATTTTTGAAGAAGGGCGCTTGCCCCAGGATCCCACTGTGTACGTGTGTGCACAGGACAGACCCTGGACCCCGACGGCCTGTTCTGATCCCAGTCGCCGCGAGCGTGTGTTGTGTTTGGTCAATGCACCTGCCTTGGGTGATCAGGAACTCGATGAAGAGGAGTTGCGGCAATGTCAATCAGCGAGTTTCAGCCGGATGGCTCACCACGGCTTGCAGATCGAGGGACACCCCATGGTGCGCACCGATCCCAGGGACTTTCATCATCGCTTTCCAGCCTCAGCGGGCGCCCTGTACGGGCAAGCGACGCACGGCTGGATGAGCATCTTCGCCAGGCCCGGGGCCAAGACGCCCTTGCCGGGTTTGTATCTGGCGGGCGGTGGAGTCCATCCGGGACCGGGAGTTCCCATGGCGGCGCTATCGGGGCAACGTGCGGCAGAGGCCGTATGGGCGAGCCTCGGTTCGACCAGCCAGTGGCCACAGGAGGCTACCTATGGTGGTATGTCGACGCGCTGAGCCATTGCGGGCAATATGGCCTGACCCTGATCGCGTTCGTGGGCAGCGTTTTCTCGCCCTATTACATGCGCGCGCGCCGCTCGGGGCAGGGCGATCCGCTGGATCACTGCGCCCTCAACGTGGCGCTCTACAACCCCACCCACCAGCGCTGGGCCATGACCGAGCGGGGCAAGGCCTTGTGCCATCGCAGCGCCTCGCAGTTTCAGATTGGACCCAGCCACATCGAGTGGGATGGCCAAAGCCTGCGCTTTCAAATCAACGAGCGGGGCGTGCCCCTGCCCCATGTGCTTCAGGGCGAGGTGCGCATCTGGCCGCAGGCCTTGCATCCCCAGGTGCATGCACTCGATGCGGCTCAGCGGCATGGCTGGGGGCCAATTGCCACCCAGGCTCACATCGAGGTGAACTTCCATCGTCCCGATCTGAATTGGCGGGGACAGGCCTATGTCGATGCCAATCAGGGCTGCGAGCCCATCGAGGCGGGCTTCACGCATTGGGATTGGTCCCGTGCCCTGTTGCCCGATGGCAGCACGCTGGTCAATTACGACATGCATGGCTCGGATCAACCCGATCGATTGCTGCGCTTTCGCTATGCCAGCAATGGCGACATCGACACCTTGGACGAGGTGCCAGCCTGGTCGCTGTCGCCCTCGCGCTGGCGCGTGCCCCGGCAAGTGCGCAGCGAGGCGCCAGCACGGTCCCTTCAGATCCTGGAGGACACGCCCTTTTATCAACGCGGTCTGGTGTCACAGACCCACGGCGGCCACGAGGTGGTCGCGTTTCACGAATCTTTGTCGGTCCCGCGTCTGACGCATCCCCTGGTGCAGCACCTGCTGCCCTGGCGCATGCCCAGAAAGACGCGGTCATGACGCAGCGGCGTCAACCGGCACCCCGTTTTGAGGTCTGCATGACCTCAAAAGCCCTCGTGCGGGCAGAGCACGTTGTCTTCTTGCAAGGAGAAAACCATGTCTGATAAAGACAAAGTTTGGCCTACCGGTTTGACCGAGGCCGAGTCGGAAGAGATCCATCGGCATCTCATCCAAGGCACGCAGATTTTCGGCATGATTGCCGCACTCGCCCATCTGCTGGCTTATATCTATTCACCCTGGCTGAAGTGAAAGGAACTCACCATGATCTACGGAAAACTTTGGTGTGTCGTCCGTCCGCAAGTCGGCGTTCCCATCTTTTTGGGCGCTGTGGCGATCGGTTCTTTCTGCGTTCACTTGGCTCTGGTGACCAACACCACCTGGGTCAAGGCCTTCCTCAATGGCGGGGCAGGCAAAACCGTGGTGGCGACAGCCCCTGCGGCAGATCCACCCAAAAAATAAATCGTTTGGGTGTACCCAGCCGAGCAGACCTTGCAGCCTGCTCGGCTTTTTGAATCGATCTTTGAAAGCGCTTTCACCATGGACCGTGCACGCGTAGGAACAGCCCGATGGCTCCAGTGGGGGCTTCGCTTCATGCCCTTTGTGGATGCCGTGAGCGAGGACTTGCCCTTGCCAAGGCTATTGCGCTTGTCGCTCTTTCAGGTGTCGGTGGGCATGGCCCTGGTGTTGTTGGTGGGCACGCTCAACCGCGTGATGATTGTGGAGCTCAAGGTCAGCGCCTCACTGGTGTCGGTGATGGTGGCCATGCCCTTGTTGTTTGCGCCCTTCAGGGCCTTGGTGGGCTTTCGCAGCGACCACCACCGATCTGAATTGGGATGGCGCCGAGTGCCCTACGTGTGGATGGGCACCTTGTTGCAGTTTGGTGGCTTTGCCATCATGCCTTTTGCCTTGCTGGTCCTGGCCGGTCTGGGACAGTCATCGGACGCGCCCATGTGGGTGGGTCATTTTGCAGGGGCTTTATCGTTTTTGTTGGTGGGCGTGGGCATGCACACGGTGCAAACCGCTGGCCTGGCCCTGGCCACCGATTTGTCCACCCCGGAGAAGATGCCCAGGGTGGTGGGTTTTTTATACGTGATGATGCTCGTGGGCATGATTGGCAGTGCCTTGGTGTTTGGCGATGTGCTGGCTGATTTCTCGCCGGGTCGTCTCATCCAGGTCATTCAGGGCGCAGCCATCCTCACGCTGGTGCTCAATGTGGTGGCCGTGTGGAAGCAAGAGGCCCGCTCGCGCACGCGTCGCCCTCAGGCTGAGGTGAGCGATCCTGATTTCAAAGAAGCCTGGGCTTGCTTCATTCAAGGTCCGCATGCCTTGCGCCACTTGCTCATCCTGGGTCTGGGCACCATGGCCTTCACCATGGAAGATGTCTTGCTCGAGCCCTATGGCGGCGAGATCCTCGGTCTGGATGTGTCGGCCACAACCTACCTGAGCGCCACCTTGGCCATGGGCAGTCTCTTGGGCTTTGTCTGGGCCTCGCGTGTGTTGAGTCAGGGGGTGGACGCGATTCGACTTGCGGGCTGGGGCGCATGGATTGGTGTGCCCGGTTTTGTGCTGGTCATCCTGGCTCAGCCTCTGGGGATGACGGCCTGCTTTGTGGCTGGCGTGGCACTCATTGGATTGGGGGCAGGTCTGTTTGGTCACGGCACGCTCACCGCCACCATGCAGCGCAGCCAGCGCCATGAGGTGGGGTTGGCATTGGGTGCCTGGGGCGCGGTGCAAGCCACCGCCGCAGGTCTGGCCTTGGCCCTGGGTGGTGTGATGCGCGATGCGGTGGCCGCCATGACCAGTTCATGGACGGGTTATTCCGTCGTCTATAGCATCGAAGTGTTGATGCTTCTCATCACACTGGCGGCCATGCATGGTTTGATGCACAACGGCTCGCAAATTCGGGATTCACATTGATCAACAAGGAAGCAGCATGGAACTCAAACACATCTTCATCATGATCTACGTGGTGTTTGCCCTCTTCATGGTGGCCAACTGGCTCAACCGACGCCGCTGAACGGACGCCCACGTCGCAGGTGCTCGCGCTTGTCGATGAGGTTCATCACCCAGTTCACGCGCTGGACCAAACTGCGCTGAGGCCTCACATAACGACCCTTGCCAACCCCTGCGCCCACACAGGGCGTGATCATGGGCTCGATCTCGGCCAAGGTGGCGGCCGGGTTGTCCTCCATGCAAATCCAGGCTGAATGGGTCCAGGCCTTGAGCAGGAGCACCATCTTGCGCGAGGTGCTCACCACGGTCCTGTGGTTCACCGAATCCAATCCCTCCCGCCGCAACTGGTGACCGATCTCTGCATAAATCAGGTTGGCCGCATGAATGGCAGCCCTGCAATCAGGCGGCAATGAGGCAATGCCCGCCTGCGCCTGTGCGTACAAGGTGTCGGCATGGTCCAGCAGACGCTCGGTGAGCCTGGCCACTTGTGGTGTGAAGACAGGCTCACGCAGCCACGCCTCCACATCCAACCCTTCTTGTTTGAACCACTCGCGCGGCACATAGACGCGACCCTTGCGGGCATCCTCGCCAATGTCGCGCGCGATGTTGGTCAGTTGCATGGCCACGCCCAACTCGCAAGCCCTGGACAGGGTCACGGCATCGCGCTGACCCATGATCCAGCACATCATCGCGCCCACTGTGCCCGCAACGCGCACCGCGTAATCGTGCAAGTCCGATGGGGTCTCGCACACAAAGCCCTGGGCGTCCCAGGCAAACCCTTCGATCAGGCCATCCAGCCAAAGGCGGGGCAGGTCCACCTCTTGGACCACCAGGCTCAACGCCTGGTCTTCAATGGCATTGCCCGGTTCACCCCGGTAAATCGCATCCAGCCTGTGCTTCAACTGGCTCACGGCCTCGGGTGCCCATTCAATGGGACGCTCATCGATGAGGTCGTCGGCCACGCGGCAAAAGGCATAGAGCGCAATCGCGTGCGCGCGCACCCGCAAGGGCAGCAAGCGGCTGGCTGCAAAAAAGGTCTTGGAGCCACTTTGCATCATGGCCACACAGGCCTGCAAGTCGCTGTGGTCCATGTTGGGGCTCATGCGTTCATCGTGCGGCCACATGGGGCACCACCTGTTCCAAAGCTTTGGCTGACATCAGCACACCGGGTACGCCAGCACCCGGATGCGTGCCTGCGCCCACCATGAAGAGACCGGGCAAGGACTTGCTGCGGTTGTGCGGGCGAAACCAGGCGCTTTGCACCAGCCTGGGCTCCAGGCCAAAGCCCGCGCCCAGGTGGGACCACAAGCGCTGCTCAAAAGTCTGTGGCGTGGCCAGCCGCGAGGTGATGATCTCGTTGGCAAACCCTGGCAGCACGGTATCGTGCAAGCGCTGTTGCAGGGCTTGGCGCATGGGTTCGGCCTGCAATCGCCAATCGGTGCCACTGCCCAGATGGGGCACCGGCACCAGGGCGTAAAAGGCATCGCAACCCGCTGGGGCGACGCTGGGGTCGGTGGCCGTAGGGCGATGCAGGTAAATGCTGAAGTCGCGGCTGAGTTGCTTGCGGTCGAAGATGTCCTTGAGCAAGCCCTCATAGCGCGGACCCAGCACCATGCTGTGATGGGGCAGGTGGTCGTAGCGGCGACGGGTGCCAAAGTACCAGACAAACAAGCCCATGGAGTGATGGGCATGGTCCAGATGAAAGTTGGTCCATGCGGATTGCGCATGACGAGGGATGAGGTGCTTGTAGGTCCAGGCCACATCGGCGTTGCTCACCACGATGTCGGCACGATGGGTTTGACCATTGGCCAACTGCACCCCGCAGGCCCGCCCGGATTCCACCAGGATTTGTTCAACGGGCGCGTTGTAGTGAATGGGGATGCCCAAGCCCTCGATGAGCTTGACCAGGCCTTTGACAATCGCACCCGTTCCACCCAAGGCTGAGTGAACGCCCCAGGTTCGCTCCAGCGAATGGATGAGGGCATAGGCAGCGGTGACCTTCATGGGGTTGCCGCCAATGAGCAGGGGATGAAAGCTCAGCGCCACGCGCAAATTGGGGTGACGCACATGGCGTTTGACCTGGGCATAGAGGCTGCGCCATGCGCCCATGCGCAAAAAGGCGGGAATCTCTTCAATCAAGTCCCACAGGCGGTCAAAGGGCTTGGTGCCCATGCCGTCAAAGCCCAGGGTTTTGCAACGGTCGCACACTTGCACAAAACGGTCATAACCCGCTGCATCGCTGGGCGAGAGTCGGGCCACTTCCTCGCGCATGCGCTCGGGGTCGTGGTGAAAGTCGATGTGCTCACCGTTGTCGAAAAAGATGCGATAGAAGGGATCCATGGGCACCAGCGTCACATCGTCTTGCAGCTTCTTGCCACACAAGGCCCAGAGCTCTTCGAGCAAAAAGGGTGCGGTGATGATGGTGGGGCCGGCATCGAAGGCAAACCCGTCCTGGTGGTGCACATAGGCTCGCCCGCCAGGGGCGTCGAGCTTTTCGTACATGCTGACCGCATACCCTTTGTGATGCAGGCGGATGGCGGCAGCCAGCCCACCAAAGCCAGTGCCAATCACCACCGCCTGAGGGCGATTGGCGCGGTCCAGCAATTGATGGATGGGGGGGTGCTCGTTGGCGTAGGCATTCATGTGGGATCGGGCAGGCGGATCATCCAGCCCCAGAGTTGTTGCACCGGCCAGGGCAGGACCATGATCAGCATCTCCAAAATGCCAAGACCAAAGAGCGTGCACAGCAAGACCCAGCCCGTGAAGTCGGCGGCCGATGCGCCCTGGGTTTGCCAGATGAGGGCCACCCAGCCTGCGGTGGCCAGCGTCAAGGTGAGGCGATACCACCAGCCCACCTGGGCCACCTGGAAGTAACTGGCCATGTATTGCAAATGGGCGGGCAGGTATTGCGCGCCCACCAGCGGCACACCCACAAACAAATTGAGTTTGGCCACCAGGCGCAAACACCACAACAGACCAAAGGTGCACAAGGCCACGTGATTGGGTTGTTGTGCCTGCATCAGCCAAAGCAAGGCGGCATTGGCCACCAGGGCCAACTCATGCCACAGCACAGCGGCAAAGGCCTGCTTGAAGCGCTCCAGCCCCGTGGCGCCCACGCTCATGGCGATGCGCCGGGGTCCGGTGAGGCGACCCGACAAAAACACCAGCTCATGCCAACCCCACATGGCAATGGCCGAGAAAAATCCCAGATAGGCATGGGCGCTGGACGTGGCCGTCATGCTGATGCGCGCGCCATACAAGGCCATGAGCAAGAGCAGGCTCCACACCACCAGACCCGCGCGCAGGGCCACCGGCCCTTGGCGATCCAGCCACAAGATGACGCCCGTGCCCAACCACCAGGCCACAACGGCTGCTGCCATGGGCCAGGCAATGTCCATCACCATGTGGGCCTCAGGATGGTCTTGGCATTCAAGGTTTGTGACTTGACTGGCAAGACAAAGAGGCGAGCGAACTGCACGGCTGCGCGTGCGCCATGCCAGCCTTGCTGAACCCGTGCCCACAGGCCTTTTTTGGCCTTGGCTTGATCAAAGGCTTCGGCAATGGTGACCAGGTGCGACAGCCCTGCACGGAACGCGGGGTGATCGATGTCCAGGGCGATGGGGAAGACCTGGCGGGTGATGTCGTTGGTGATTTGAAAGACCTTGTAGTCGTACTGCGTCGAATCCAGCCCCATGGCATGGTGAAGAATGGGGCGGCGGTGGTCGCGCACATACATGGTGGCGTAGACGGCCAGCAGGAAGAAGCGGATCCACAGCAGGTTGAGGCCGCTCAACAGGTGGGGGTTGGCCCGCATGATCAGGGCAAAAGATTCGCCATGGCGGTACTCGTCATTGCACCAGCGTTCAAACCAGCGAAAGATGGGGTGAAAGCGCAATTCGGGATGGCGCTCGAGCTGACGGTAAATCGTGATGTAGCGCGCATAGCCAATCTTTTCAGACAGGTAGGTGGCATACATGATGTATTTGGGCTTGAAGTAGGTGTAGGCCTTGGTGCGCTTGAGTTGCCCCAGATCAATGCCCAGGTTGAAGTCACGCAGCGACTGGTTGATGAAGCCGGCATGGCGCGACTCGTCGCGCGCCATGAAGGTCATGAGTTGCTTGATGTCGGGGTTGTTGACGTTCTTGCGGATCTCGTTGTAGAGGATGCAACCGGAGAACTCCGAGGTGAGGGAGCTGACGAAAAAGTCCAGCAACTCCTGCTTCAACTCCGGTGTCCACTGGGCTTGGGATTGCGCGAGTTCCTGGGCAAATTCGGCGTCACGCTGAAAGTGGTCTTGGTTGTTGTCCCCTTCGTACTCTTGCATCACGGCATCCCACTCCTCGCGCACAGCCGAGACATCAATGCGGTTCATGGCGGCAAAGTCGGTGGTGTAAAAGCGCGGGCTCAGGACATGGCTTTGCACCGCGCGCGAGTTCGCGTCGTCAACAGATTCAATGGTGGTGGACATGTTCATGGGGCACTCTCGATCAAGGTTGGGAGGGGGAATCCAGCCAGCGTGCAAACACCTGGCTGTTGCTCGGGCCAAAGGCCATGAGGTCAATGCGGGTCTGGGTCACCGGGTCAAACAGGGCGAGGTGGTGGTTGTGCAGCTGTTGCAGCCAAAAGGGCTCGCTTTGATCCAGGCCTCGGCGCAGCCGCTCACGCACCAAAGCCCTGAGGGTTTGCCGCAAAAAGCCTTGCTCGCCGTACAAGGCATCGATGGTTTCGTTCTGACGGGCGTCGATGACCAGCACCTCGCCCTGGGGTCCGTCTGAAAAATGCAAGGCGCGCTCCTGGCGCACCTCGATGGCCACATGGGGGGCTTCGTCGCGCTGGTGTTTGCCCATGGCGATCATGCCCACGATGAGGACCAGCAACAGCCCTGCCAAAGCCACGGGGTTGAATCGGGTCTTGGGCAAGGTGTTGGAGTCGCTCATGCCACCACCTGTTCGTGGTCGCCGGACCAAGTGGCGTTGCCCGTTTGAGCTGTGGGCTCACGCAGGCGCAGGTGGGCATCGGCATGCGCCAGTTGCCAATGCTTGCGAATCAGATCGCCCACTTCCTGTGCGCGGGGCACGGCACGCAGCGTGGGTTGGGGGTGGCGCACATGCCAGGCCCGTTGGTGCGGCCACAAATGGAACCAGCCAATGCGATCGGTGTCGGGCAAGGCCAGGGCAATGTCGCCGTGACCATCCTGGCTCAGCTTGAGGTCGGCCGCGCGCAGCCGCCGAAAGGGCAGGTTCAGGGTCAGGCTCAGCACGATGCCAATGCGCATGATCACGCGCTTGTCCGTCACCGAATACAGCGTGGTGCTGGCTGCCCACCACGCCGCCATGCCCAGCAGGCACAAGGGAATGAGGGCCAGGGTGAATGACTGCAAGAGCACCAGCAAGCGGTCTGCCCAGGGCAGGCCATCGCTCATGAGGCTGAGTTGTTGCCAGGCCAGCAAAACCACGAAATAGAGCGCGATCTTGCGCACATGAAACGCATCGATGGCCAGACGCCACACATCGGGGCGACCTTGCCAGAGCAAGGTTTCACCCGGTGGCAGGGCTTCGGGCAACCCAGGGGCTGCCTCCCATTCATGTTCGTGGATGGCTTTCACGCCAGGGGCTCCATGCGATCTGGAGTGGCGTAGAGCGTGCCCGCACCGTAGACCGCACAAATCTTTTCTTCCTCGAGGAAGGTGACTTGCTCGGGTGAACGGGTCACCGGCACGTCCGAGAACTGGTGCGCGAGCAGGGCATGCACATGGACGCCGTCGCGCTTGATGCGCGCAAAGGTCATGGGCACCAGGCGGCGTGAGCCATCGGGCAAGCTCATCTCGATGTAGCGAAACATCATCTCGGAGCGGTCCACCCACAGGTCCACCACTTTGCCGGCCTCTTCGTGGTCTGCGCCCCAAACAGGCAAGCCGCGAGGATCCACATCGCGGTGGGACACCCCGTGATCATTGGCCACCCGAAGCGGCACGATCTTGACATCGCCGTGGTGGGTGCGATCGGGCACATCAGCCCGTTGCGCCCAGGCGCCGGGTCCCACGCCTGCGGTGAGCGGGTTGCCCACCGGGTCCAGCGGTGCGCCATTCCAGCCATGTGCGGGTTGGCTGCGATGCACGCCATCGGGACGATCGGGGTCGGGGCTGAGGGTCACATGACCGTCCTCATGCAGATAGGACTTGGAAGCGGGCACTGGTGGCCAGCCCTCGATGCGGGGGCCACCTTCGTCGCGTCCGTTGTCCATGGGGTACCCCTCGCGGTGGTTCTCACGCACCAGGTAGTACACCAGGCCAAAGAAAAACAGCCAAAACATATAAAGCACGAGTTGCGCAACATCGATGTATTGCGTGATCGCTCCAGTTCCCATGATCTTTCTCCTTGATGAATGGGACAAAAAGCTTCAGCCCGGCAACTCGGCCAGGCCAAAACGGTGAGATCGTTTGTGTTGTGTCCCGCTGGGTTTTCTGAGCATGGGGCCCAGAGCCACCAACACCACAAACAACAAATACAGTTCCAAGTGATAGACGAAGCTGTAGCCCGTGACGGGGGACTGCAGCACCTCGCCCAGCTGACCCGACATGGCCAGGCTGTCAACGGCATCGCGCAAGCCCCCACCCAGTGCCATGGCCACGCCACTGGCGGTGGCTTGCACGGCACCCCAGGCGCCAATGACCAGGCCGCTGAGCGTGGCATCGCCAAACTCCATGGCCGTGACCAGCATGCCCACGGCAAAGAGGCCACCTCCAAATCCAATCAGCATCGCGCCCAGCTGGAACATCCAGGCGGCGTCCAGCGGCGCGGAAAAAATCACGCAGGGAAAAGCCAGCATGCCCACGATCAGACCCAGTGCAGAGAGGCGGCAGGCGTGAAGCCCTTTGCTGAGCCAATGTGCGCTCAGGCTGAAGGCCACCAGGCTGCCCAAGGCGGTTTGCCCGGTGAGCCAGCTCGTGTCGCCCACGCTCAGGTGCAGGACCGCACCGCCATAGGGTTCGAGGATCACATCCTGCATGCCAAAGGCCATGGTGCCCAGCGCCACCGTCCACAAAAAGCGCCGCATGTGGGGCTCGGCCATGAGGCGTTGCCAACGCAGACCAAAGCCGCCGGTTTGGCGTGGACCGCGCTTGGCACTGCGGGCCTCTTGCTTCCACATGGACACCAGGTTGACCACCACCACGGTGAGGGCGGTGCCTTGAATGACCTGGATGAGCCGCTTGGGGCTGAAGTCCTGCAACAGCCAGCCATAAACGGCGCTGCCGCAGATGAGGCCGATCAGCAGCATGGCGTAGAGCAGGGCCACCATGCGTGGGCGCTTGTCTTCAGCCATCACATCGTTGGCCAGGGCCATGCCGGCGGTTTGGGTGATTTGAATCCCCGCGCCAATGAGCAAAAAGGCCAGCCCCGCGCCCAGGCGACCCAGCCACAAGCCATGGCCATCGCCTTCAGAGAGCAAGAGCAAGGCAAAGGGCAGGATGGCCAGACCCGCAAACAGCAAAAGGCTGCCCATCCACAGGTAGGGGATGCGACGCAAGCCCAATGCCGAGGGGTGGGTGTCGCTGCGGTCGCCAATCAAGGCCCGAAGCGGTGCGAACACCATGGGCAAGGCCACCGAGAGGGCGACCCACCACGCGGGCACTTGCAGCTCCAGAATCATCACCCGGTTGAGCGTGCCCACCAGCAAGGCGGTGACCAGGCCAATGCCCCACTGAAAGAGCGAGAGGCGAACCAGGCGCGACACGGGCCAATCGGTGGACGCCACATCGGCAAAAGGCATGACGCGAACACCCAGTGCGCGAATCCATTGCGGCACAGGGATGTTGACGGACATGGCCTTTTTCATCGACGCAACTCCATGGCCTGGGAGATGTAAAAGCCGCGCTTGACGCGCTGCATGCGCGCACGCTGCCAGTCGGGGCTGTGCAGGCCAGTTTTCAAATCCATGTCCAGTCGGTGAGGATCGATGGGCTCCAGGCTGGGCGAGCGGTCGCTGCGCGGGAACATCCGCCCCACACGGTGCATGGCAGCCAACAGGGGCGTGCGCGGCGCAATGGTGAAGACCATGGAGTAGCGGCACCTGGCGCTCAGGCCATGCAAGGCCTGCACGATGTCGTGACGCTGGTAGTGAATGAGCGAATCCATGGCCACCACGTGATCGAACTCGCCCCAGGCAGGGTCGAGCATGTCGGCACTGGCAAATTCAATGCGGTGAGCCAACTCGGGGTGGGTGTTGATCAGACGTTCACGGGCCAGATCCACCAGGGTAGGGGAGAGGTCAATGGCCACCACGTGTGCGCCACGACGGGCTGCTTCCTGGGCCAAGGCCCCAGTACCGCATCCGGCGTCCAGGATGCGTCGCCCGTGCAGATCGTGCGGCAGCCAGGACAACAAGACTTCGCGCATCTGGTCACGGCCTTCACGAACCGTCTGACGAATGCGCCCCAGGGGCTCATTGGAAGTCAGCCGCGCCCAGGCCTTGGCCGCTGTGCGGTCAAAGTATTCGGCGATTTCCTCACGCCGTTGTTCGTAGGTGGCCTGCCACATCAATCGAATCCCAACAAATCAAAAATGTCCCGGTCCTTCATCGCGCTGACCTCGATGGGATCGGTGCCGGCCCACAGCTTGGCGGCGAGCTTGAGGTATTCCTGCTGAACGGCAGCCACAGCGGGCGTGGCCTCAAGTTCAAACAAGGTGCATTTGTTGAGGCGGCTGCGACGGATTTCGTCGAGCAGCGGGAAGTGCGCCAGGGTCTCCAGACCCACGCGCTGGTTGAACTTGTCGATCTGGTCGGTGGCATCGCTGCGGTTGGCCACCACGCCGCCCAGTCGCACCTTGTAGTTCTTGGCTTTGGCCCCAATGGCCTGAACGATGCGGTTCATGGCGAAGATGGAATCAAAGTCGTTGGCCGTGACGATGACGGCACGGTCTGCGTGTTGCAAGGGGGCGGCAAAGCCTCCGCACACCACGTCGCCCAGCACATCAAAAATCACCACATCGGTGTCTTCGAGCAAGTGGTGTTCCTTGAGCAGCTTGACGGTTTGCCCCACCACATAGCCGCCGCATCCGGTGCCAGCGGGCGGGCCACCGGCTTCCACACACATCACGCCGTTGTAACCCTGGAAGACAAAGTCTTCTAGGCGCAACTCCTCGGCATGGAAGTCCACGGTTTCGAGTGCGTCGATGACCGTGGGCATGAGCTTTTTGGTCAGGGTGAAGGTGGAATCGTGCTTGGGGTCGCAACCGATTTGCAGCACCCGTTTACCGAGCTTGCTGAAAGCCACGGAGAGGTTGGAGGAGGTCGTGCTTTTGCCAATGCCGCCTTTGCCGTACACCGCAAAGACTTTGGCTTGCCCGATTTGCACCGTGGGATCCATGTGCACTTGCACACTGCCCTCGCCATCGGTGCCTTTGCGAATGCTCGATACGGGCACTCGGGTGGTTTCAACAAATCGATCGTTCATGCGGCCAGTCCTTCTTGAATGCCTTCCAGGCGGTCTTCGAGCTCTGCTCCGGCCAATTGCAAGGCCTGCAGCGTTTGCTCATCGGGTTGCCAAAAGCGCCTGCGAGAGGCTTCAAGCAATCGGTTTGCAAATTTGGAGGATGCCGCTGGGTTGAGGGCGGCCATGCGCGCCCTCATTTGCGGATCCAGGATGAAGGTCTCAGCGAGTTGCTGGTAGACCCAGGGTTTGACTTGACCCGTGGTGGCTGACCAGCCCAGGGTGTTGGTGAGGTGGGCCTCGATGTGACGCACACCCTCATAGCCGTGTTGCAACATGCTTTCATGCCACTTGGGGTTGAGCATGCGGGTGCGTGTTTCCAGGGAGACTTGCTCGCTCAGGGTGCGAACCACGCCTGCGCTTTGGGTCTGGTCGCCGATGTAGACCGGGGGCATCTCGGTGTCTTGCGGGTTGTTCGCCTGACGCGCTTGCCACACCGCACGGCTGATGCCACCCAGGGTATCGAAGTAGGTGTCGATGCTGGTCACGCCGAGTTCCACCGAATCGATGTTCTGGTAGGTGAGCGAGACACTGGCCAGGGTATGAGCCAGCAAGGCATTGTGGCGCTGGGGTTTGCCATGGGTGTCGTAGGCAAAGCCCTTGCGCTGGGTGAAGGCGTTGCCCAGTTCGTCCTCGTCGTTCCAGCAGCCGCTGTCGATGAGGTGATTCACATTCGAACCATAGGCCCCTTCGGCATTGCCAAAGACGCGCAGCGAAGCCGTGTCCATGTCACAGTCGTTGGCTTGCATGAACGCCAGGGCATGGCGGCGCACAAAGTTCTGGTCGGGGTCTTCGTCGGCACTGGCAGCGAGTTGTGCGGCCTGGGCCAGCAAGCGGATTTGCATGGGCAGCAGGTCACGGAAGATGCCCGAGAGCGTGATCACCACATCGATGCGGGGGCGACCCAGTTGCGCCAGGGGAATGAGTTCAGCCCCAGCCAGGCGTCCGTAGTTGTCAAAGCGCGGCTTGGCACCCATGAGGGCCAATGCCTGTGACAAGGGTCCGCCTTCGCTTTTGAGGTTGTCCGTGCCCCACAGCACCATGGCAACGGTCTCGGGCCATTCGCCCGTGTCCTCGCGGTGCCGCGCCAGCAGGCGCTCGGCTTGCAGGGCACCGTCCTTGACGGCATGGTTGGAGGGCATGCGAAAGGGGTCCATGCCGTGCAGGTTGCGGCCTGTGGGCAGCATCTCGGGATTGCGCAGCAAGTCGCCTCCCGGTGCAGGGCTGATGTAGCGGCCATCCAGGGCGCGCAACAAACCTTGCAGTTCGCCCTGGCCCATGAGGTGTTCGTGCGCCTGGGCAAGTTGGGTCAGGGCTTTGCGCTCGGACTCGCTCAACTGTTGAAATCCTGGCAGCTTCATCAGGCCGGTGCCCACTTCCACAATGCGCTCCACCCATTCGGGCTGCTTCATGTCCATGGCCTGTGCCATGGCCTTGAGGGTTTGCAAGCGCTCGGTGGGGCTGGGTGAGCGGCCCACCACGTGCAGGCCATCGGGGATGAGGGTGTAGGACAACTCCAGGAGCTGGGCTTGCACATCCACTGTCCAGGCCTGCCATGCTTGTGGCGACAAATCGCTGGCGTGCTCGGGGGCTTGCAACTCGATGACCTTGGCCAGGTCCACCAGTTGCTGAGGCAGCTCCTGCCGCTCCAGTTCGCTGCAATCGGGGCTGCGCCAACGGTCGAGCAACTGGCGCATGTCTTCGAGTTCTTTGTAGAGGCCTGCCTCGGTGATCGCCGGGGTGAGATGGCTGACCAAGGTTGCACCCGAGCGGCGTTTGGCCAAGGCGCCCTCTGAAGGGTTGTTGGCAGCGTAAAGGTACACGTGGGGCACAGCGCCAAGGAGTCGCTCGGGCCAGCATTTGGCCGAGAGGGCAGTTTGCTTGCCGGGCATGAACTCCAGCGCGCCGTGCGTGCCAAAGTGAAGGATGGCGTGAGCTGCAAAGTCCTCGCGCAGGTATCGGTAAAAGGCGCTGAAGGCATGGGTGGGTGCGCATCCCCGCTCGAACATCAGGCGCATGGGGTCGCCTTCGTAGCCCATGCCGGGTTGCACGGCCACCAAGATCTCGCCCAGCTGAACGCCTTGCACCAGCAGGTGCTGGCCATCGGTGAGTTGGTCACCGGGTGCAGGTCCCCATTCGGCTTCGATTTCAGCCAGGTGCACCTCGCGCTCGATGTGATCGGCCACGGGGATGCGCGCATGCACATGGGCAGGCGTGCCCTGTGTGCTGGCATTGCCCCCCAGGATGCGTTCGCGCAACTCGTCCACGCTCGAAGGGATGTCCACACGCCAGCCGGCTTGCGACAGGGCTTTCAAGGTGTGGTGCAAGGACTCGAACACCGACAAAAAGGCGGCGGTGCCCACATTGCCCGAATGCGGCGGGAAGTTAAAGAGCACGATGGCCAGGCGGCGATCCTGGCGTGCGGTCTTGCGCAGGCGAGTCCAGGTCAGCACACGCTCGGCCAGGGCGGCTGAGCGCTCGGCACAGGCAAACATGTCGTTGTGCTGGTTGGCGTTTTCAAATCGGCAGGCTCGTGAACACCCGGTGCAGGTTTCACCCGCAGCCCCCGCACGGCCGCCAAACACCATGGGCGATGTGGCGCCGTCGAGCTCGGGGATGGCCACCATGATGGTGCCCTCCACGGGCAACAGACCTCGATTCGAAGCAGCCCATTCGGGCAGGGTCTGGAATTCAAGAGGATGGGCCGTGAGGTAGGGCACATCCAGGTTGCGCAAACTCAACTCGGCTGCTTCGGCATTGTTGTAGGCGGGGCCGCCCACCAGCGAAAAGCCAGTGAGAGAGACCAGGGCATCGATGCGCGATTCACCGTTGTGGACAAAGAACTGGTCAACGGCAGCGCGTGCATCCAGACCGCTGGCAAAGGCGGGGATCACGCGCAGGCCCCGCGACTCCAGTTGCTCGATGACGGCGTCGTAATGCGCGGTGTTGCCGCTGAGCAAGTAAGAGCGCAGCAGCAAGACGCCCACCGTGGCCTGGCTGGCCGCGGCCTTGCCTTTGAAGCCGGGCAAATCCTGCAAGCGGTCGGTGAGCCTTGGTTTGAGTTGGGGGTGATAGAGGCCCACCTCGGGGTATTCGATGGGGTCGCCCACCTTGAGCGATTGCGCGAGTGCGGCACGCGGACCCTGGGCATAGCGCTGGACCAGCATGCGAATCAGGTTGGCCAGGTTGTCTTCCGAGCCCGCGAGCCAGTAGCGCATGACCAGAAAGAACACGCGCAGGTCTTGCGCCGTACCTGGCACAAAGCGCAAGAGGCTGGGCAAGCGGCGCAACATGGCCATTTGCTTGGCCCCGGCGGTTTGCTGGTTATGCGGTTTGCCGTTGTCGCGGCGCGCGCCCGGTTTGAAGCGGCGCAGCAAGGCCAAGAGGCCCGTGCTTTCCTCGCCCCCCACATAGCGACCCATGCGAACCAGTCGCATGACCTCGGGGGCAGACATGATGCAGACCATGGCGTCGCATTCGTTGCGCCGCGCTTGCAAATCGGCCAGCACAGGGATGAAGTGATCTTCCATGAACAGCATGCTGGCCACGATGAGGTGAGCCTGGGCAATGTCGTCGCGGCAGCGTGCAAGGGCGGCTTGGTCGTCGCGCCAGCTCGATGCGGTGTGCACGCTCAATTCCAGGGTGGGCATTTCGCGGTGAAGCTGCTTCATGGCCCGCGCCGCAGCGCTGGCCAAATGGTGGTCCATGGTGAGCAACACCATGCGCAAGGGCGCAGCGCCCTTAGCGACTGAAGTGGGCCTTGGCATCGTAGAGGGTCTCCACGGTGATGGGGCTGAGCCCCAGTTCGCTGGCATAGCGCTCGGTGTTGCGCTTTGCCTTGCCGCGAACAAAGAAGGGGATCTTTCGCAGTTCTGCCTCGGCTTCGGTGGTCCAGTGGTTGTCGGTGGATGGGGACTGTGTATCGACCGTGATGCCAGGGGGTGCCGTGTGCCCGTGGCCCAGGTGTGAAGGAGAGGCATCACCGTGGAATTCAAAGTCCTCACGGAACATGCCCAGCAAGTGTTCTTCCAGACCCATCATGAGCGGATGGATCCAGGTGTCAAACAAGACGTTGGCGCCTTCGTCCCCCATTTGTGGCGAATGCCGTGCCGGAAAGTCCTGCACATGCACGGGGGAGGAGATGACAGCGCAGGGAATGCCCAGCCGCTTGGCGATGTGGCGCTCCATTTGCGTGCCCAGGATCAATTCGGGCTGCAAGGCCTGGATCTGGGTTTGCACCTCGTGGTAGTTGTCGGTGATGAGCGCTTGCAGGCCCAGCGCCTGCGCCTGCGCGCGCACCTCGCGGGCGAATTCGCGGCTGTAGCTGCCCAGGCCCACGACTTCGAAGCCCATTTCGTGGGCTGCCACTTGGGCTGCTGCGATGGCATGGGTGGCATCGCCAAACACGAAGACACGCTTGCCGGTGAGGTAATGGGCATCCACCGACTCGCTCCACCAGCGGGCACGCGAGGCGCTGCGATCGGGCAGCGGCACACCAGCGAGTTCGCACACCTCGCGAACAAATTGGTCGGTGGCGCGCCAGCCTATGGGAATGGTGCGCACACAGGGCATGCCATGCTGGCGTTGCAACCAGTCAGCCACCGAATGGCCCACCTCGGGGTAGAGCAACACATTGAAGTCAGCCAGGGGCAATCGGCGCAAATCATCGACCGAGGCGCCCAGGGGCGCCACCACATTCACATCAATGCCCAGGGAGGCCAGCAAGCGGGTGATCTCCAGCACGTCGTCGCGGTGGCGAAAGCCCAGGGCCGTGGGGCCAAGCAGGTTGCAACTGGGCCGGCTTGCCCGGGGCGCGCCTTCTGCGCGTCGCTCAAGGCCTGGCAATTGCCGAACCAGTTGATAAAAGGTTTCTGCAGCGCCCCAGTTTTCCTTGCGCTGGTAGGAGGGCAGCTCCAGGCCAATCACAGGGATGTCCAGGTGCATGGCTTGGGTGAGGCCAGCCGGGTCGTCTTGCAGCAATTCGGCGGTGCACGAGGCACCCACCAGCAAGGCGGCGGGCTGGTGGCGAGCCACGGCATCGCGGGCTGCCGTCTGGAAGAGGGAGGCGGTGTCACCACCGAGGTCACGCGCCTGGAAGGTGGTGTAGGTCACCGGCGGGCGGTGGCCGCGACGCTCGATCATGGTGAAGAGCAAATCGGCATAGGTGTCGCCCTGAGGGGCGTGCAAGAGGTAGTGCACGTCCTTGAGCGCCGTGGCCACGCGCATGGCCCCGACATGGGGTGGGCCTTCATACGTCCACAGGGTCAGTTCCATGCGAGTTCCCCCTTTCTTTGGCCAATGAGTTGGCGGCGTTTGAGGGGGCGATGGAACAAGGCCGCAAGGTCGCCTGCCTGTTCATAGCCATGAATGGGAGAAAACACCAGCTCGATGGACCACTTGGTTGCCACGCCCTGGGCTTCGAGGGGGTTGGCCAGACCCAGACCGCAGACCACCAGGTCGGGTTCGGCCTGCTGGCAGCGCTGCAATTGCTTGTCCACATCCTGGCCTTCGCTGAGCGTGGTGTTGGCGGGCAGGCGGGCGAGGTCGTGGGCCATCAGATGGCGATTGAGGTAGGGCGTGCCCACCTCGGTGAGCGTCATGCCCAACTCATGGTGAACAAAACAGGCCAGGGGAATTTCAAGTTGCGAATCCGGGAAGAAGAAGATGCGCTTGTTGGCCAGGGCTGCGCGGTGCGCCTCCAGCGCCTTGAGGGCTCTGGCTTTGGGCGCCGCGATCACCGATTCGACCCGTTGCTCGTCGATGCCAAAGCTTTGGGCAATGGCCTTGAGCCAGCCTGTGGTGCCTTGCACACCCAAGGGGAAGGGGGCACTGATGCACTCCATGCCCATGGCTTGCAAGGCGCGGGCCGTGTCGGACAAAAAAGGCTGTGCCAGCACAAAGCGCGTGCCCGGTCCAATGGCCGGCAATTCGGCGCTGCGCCGGGGCGGGAAGAAGGCCACGTTGTTCAGACCCATGGACTTGAACAACTGGCTGAACTGGTCTTCGACCACATCGGCCACGGTGCCCACCACCAACAACTGTGCGGGCGCTTTGGCGCTCAGGGGCAGGTGAGGCACCAGCGCTTGCAAACAGGCATCCTCACCCTGGGTGAAGGTGGTCTCGATGCCGCTGCCTGAATAGTTGAGCACCTTGACCTGGGGATGCCAGCGCTGATTGAGGCGTTGCGCGGCCCGCTCCAAATCCAGCTTGATGACCTCTGAAGGGCAAGAGCCCACCAGAAAGAGGGTCCGGATGTTGGGGCGGCAAGCCAGCACCTCGCTGGCCACGCGGTCGAGCTCCTCGTGGGCATCGGCCAGGCCGGCCAGGTCCCGCTCCCCAATGATGGCAGTGCCAAATCGGGGCTCGGCAAAAATCATCACGCCCGCAGCCGATTGCATGAGGTGGGCGCAGGTGCGCGAGCCAATGATGAGGAAAAACGCATCCTGCATCTTGCGGTGCAACCAGATGATGCCGGTGAGTCCGCAAAACACCTCGCGCTGGCCCCGCTCATTGAGCACATCGCCGGACCAGGCTTGAATGGGAATGCGTTGGGTGGTGCTCATGCAGGGCTTCTCTTCAGTGGGTGCTTTGAAAACCCGCATGGCTGGCGGGAAGGGGGGTGGCCAAGGCCTGCTCGCGCAGGCGGGCTTGCTTGAACTTGTAGAGAAACTGGGCGGCATTGATCACATAGGAGGCATAGGCCGCCAGGGCCAGCCAGAGTTGCTCAACGGGATCGAGGAGCTGGAACCACCAGGCCAGCACATACAGGGTGTGCAACACCATCACGCCCATGCTGACCACGTCTTCCCAAAAGAAAGGCGGGGCAAACAAATAACAGTCAAACACCACCTTTTCCCAGATGCTGCCGGTGATCATGATGGCGTAGAGCAGGGCCGTCTTGACCAGCACCGAGGTCTGTGCCCAATCGGCCCGGCCTTGGCCAAACAGGCTGTCGCACACCAGGTAAAGGCTCACCAAAAAGGCCAAGAACTGGACTGGCGCCAGAATGCCTTGCACCACGGTCCAGCGCGACTGGTCGCGGCGGAGTCGTTGTTCGGGGGTGTATAGCGGCACTGCGGGACTGGTATTCACTTCGCGTCTTTCGACTTCCCCAAAGGGGTGTGGACGAATGTAAGACTCACACACCCAAGTGTCAACATCAATTGACGAACAAAATAATTGACAAAACCAGGGTTTTCCCTAGGGTTTGGTGGCCTGAATGGTCTGAAACTTGGTGGCACCGCAAGTCATGTACCTTGATGAGGCTCCATGAAACGGTCAGCCGAGTTGTACGAAGCCCTACGGGCTTTATGAAAGGTCAAAGGCAAGCACAGTGAACCGCAGTCCAACGGACTTTCATGCCGGTTACACCCCAGTTGGTGGGACCGTGCGCGCCGTGCCTTTGTTTCATGGACTTGCGCCCCATGACCTCATCACCGGCCCTTTCCAACTCGATCAGATTGAAGTCTTGGTCCAAGCCTGTTTGCGGGACCAGGCCACCGCGCGCCAGTGCGTGGTGGGTTGGATGCGCCAAGGGATGAACCTGGCGGACATTTATTTGCATGGCATCACCGCCGCCGCCCGTTTGGTGGGGCGCTCCTGGGCAGAGGATTGCCTGGATTTCGGTGCAGTGACCATTGTCTCGGCGCGCTTACACCGCCTGCTCTACGACTTCAGCCCCCAGTTCCAAACTGATGCCCAGCCCCACCATGGCGGCACGGTGTTGATCTTTCCCGAGCCAGGTGCTCAGCACACCATGGGCAGCTTCATGCTGACTGAATTCTTCCGCCGCGAAGGCTGGTATGTCACGGCTGCGCAGCCGCTGCGTGTTCAGGATGCATTGGGCCTGGTGAGTGGCAACTGGATTGATCTGGTGGCGCTCTCGGTGAGCTCGGATCGACATTTGGTCACCCTTGCAGACTGGGTGACTCAGATGCGCCAGGCCAGCACCAACCCGGACCTCAAGATCATGGTGGGGGGACCCATGGCCTGTGTGGACCCACAGTGTTTGAGCCCCATGCAGGCCGATGTCCTGGGCAAGGATGCCTTGCATGCACTCGACTGGGCCAAGACCCATGTCTTGAGTCAGCTTGCGTTGACGCAATAAATTGTCAAAAAAAGTGCGCTAAACCCCTTCCCTTGGGGCATGGGGTCTTTATACTGCCTCGCATTCTTTGTCGAACAGGCCTTCCTACACATTGCCATGAAGTTCGCTCCCACTACACCTGAGTTTTTGGCCCGTCTGATCGGTCGAACCTGCGATTTAGCCCTGGTGCTTGATGCCAACTCGGTGGTGGTGGACGTTTCACTGGGTAAATCAGAACTGACGGTATTGGGTTGTCAGGACTGGCTGGGTCGTCCCCTGGCCGAAGCACTCACCAGTGAGAGCCTGCCCAAACTCAAAGCCTTGATGGCCGATGCCAAAAGCACGGCTGACCCGGTGTGGCGCCACCTCAATCATGTGGTGCCGGGCGCCGATGACTTTGCGATGCAATACACGGCGCTCTCGCTCGACGACCAGGGGCATGTGTTCTTGCTGGGGCGCGACCTTGAATCGGTGGCCCAGGTGCAGCGCCAGCTGGTGGAAACCCAGCAGGCCATGGAACGCGACTACGTGCGGCTGCGCCACCTGGAGTCCCGTTACCGATTGCTGCTCGACACCAGCCGCGAACCCGTGCTCGTGGTCGATGCCAATTCCTACATCGTCATCGATGCGAGCGTGAGCGCCCAAGCGGTGTTCAAAGACCCGCAACGCCGACTCGTTGGGCGCGAAGTCTTTGATTGCTTCGAGGGAGAAGGTCGCCAGGAGTTGCGTGCTGCCCTCAGCATGTCCCTGGCCACGGGTCGCATGGAGATGTGCCGCTCGCGCATGTTGGGCGCCACCCAGGACTGCACGGTCACAGCCTGTGTTTTCCGTCAGGAGGGTGGGGCACAGTTTTTGTTGCGCATGCACGCGCAAGACGCGCGCGGCGATGCGCCTGCGTCTATGGACGAAAGCCAGGGCAACGTCCTGGTGCAAAAAGCCCCCATGGGCATCGTGCTCACCGATCGCCAGGGCCGCATCCAAGGTGCCAACGAGGAATTCCTCAGCCTCATTGGTGCCATGTCGGTGTCGCAACTCAAGGGGCAATCCATGGATGCCTGGTTGCAGCGCTCCGGCGTGGATTGGGGTGTGCTCAACACCCACTTGCGCCAGCAGCAAACGGTGCGTGGCTTTGCTACCGAGTTGCTGTCCCTGTCGGGTCTCACGCTGGCCGTGGAGATTTCGGCGGTCACGCTGGGGCCTGCACACAGCGACGTGCCCTATGCCCTCTTTGTGCGCGACATGGAACGTCAGCGTCAAAACGCCAATCCGGCCTCGTCGGTGGGGATGGCCGGATCGGTGGCCGAGCTCGCTGGCCTGGTTGGCCGCATGCCCATGAAGGACATCGTGGGCGAAACCATCGACATGATCGAGCGCCAGTGCATCCAGTCCGCCCTGACCCTGACCCAGAACAACCGCGCCTCGGCCGCCGAGATGCTGGGGGTCTCCCGCCAGAGCCTCTATGTGAAGCTGCGCCGATTCGGCATGGCCTCAGACGAAGAAACGACTGTACAAAATTAACTGTCACTTCTAATTGACACTTTGAGGGATTGCGTCCAATAATGGACCATGAGCCTGCCCAGCCCCAAAGTCGTTGCCGAATTGCTCAAGCCCATCACCTGGTTTCCACCCATGTGGGCGTTTGCCTGCGGTGTGGTGGCCTCTGGCCAGGCCTTGAGCGACCACTTGGGCTTGCTGTTGCTGGGTTTGCTGCTCACCGGTCCTTTGGTCTGTGCAAGCAGCCAGGCGGTCAACGACTGGTTTGACCGCCACGTCGATGCCATCAACGAACCACACCGTCCTATTCCATCGGGCCGCATGCCTGGTCGATGGGGCTTGTACATCGCGGTGTTGTGGACGCTGTTGTCGGCACTGTGGGCCTGGCAACTGGGCACCTGGGGCTTTGGGGCCACGCTGCTGGGGTTGGCGCTGGCCTGGGCTTACAGTGCGCCGCCCTTTCGGCTCAAGGCCAATGGCTGGTTGGGCAATGCCGCGTGCGCGCTGAGCTACGAGGGGCTGGCCTGGATCACGGGTGCAGCGGTCATGCTCGGCGGTGTCTTTCCCGGTCACGAATCGCTGGCGCTGGCCTTGCTCTACAGCCTGGGTGCGCACGGCATCATGACCCTCAATGATTTCAAGTCCATCGAGGGCGATAGCCAGCTGGGCATTCGTTCTTTGCCTGTGATGCTGGGTGCGCGTCGCGCTGCCTGGACGGCCTGTGCATTCATGTTGCTGCCCCAGGCGGTGGTGTGTGCACTGCTGTTGGAATGGGGCATGCCCACGCACGCACTGGCCGTGGGGGCGCTGGCGCTCGCCCAAGGTCCGCTCATGCAGCGTTTTGTGCGGGAGCCTGTGGCTTGGGCCTTGCGCATGAGCGCCTTCGGGGTGCCGCTGTATGTGAGCGGCATGATGGTCAGTGCCTGGGCCTTGCGCGGCCTGTCCATTGCAGGAGCAGCTTGATGCAACACCCATTGCGCCCCTTTGGCTGGCTGGATGTGATTCGACTGGGACTGGTGCAAGCCTGCCTGGGCGCGATGGTGGTGGTGGCCACGTCCACCCTCAACCGCATCATGGTGGTGGAGCTGGCCTTGCCCGCCTTACTGCCGGGTTTGCTGGTGGCATTCCACTACCTGGTGCAAATGATCCGGCCCCGCTTGGGCTTTGGCGCAGACCGTGGTCGGCGCTGCACGCCCTGGATGATGGCCGGCATGGTGTGTTTGGCGCTGGGGGGCAACGTGGCCACCTGGGCCACGATAGAAATGGCTCACGACCGCACACTGGGCATTGCCGTGTGTGCCCTGGGTTTTGCCTTGATTGGCGTGGGCGTGAGCGCCTGCGGCACGTCTCTACTGGCTCTCATGGCCAAGCGGGTGCCGCAAGCGCATCGAGCCCCCGCAGCCACCACGGTGTGGGTGATGATGATCATGGGTTTTGCCATCACGGCCTTCAACGTGGGGCAAATGATTGACCCCTACAGCCCCGAGCGCCTGATGCAAGTCACCCTGGGGCTGGGCGCACTGATTTGCGTGATCACGGCCCTGGCCGTGTGGGGCTTGGAGCCTGCCCAGGCGCAGGCCGCAGTCGGCGCATCCGCCAGCGATGCACAGCCAGCGCATGAGGCGCCCATGAACCGGCACGCCTTTGGCGAGGCCTTGCGGTCGGTGTGGCAAGAGCCGCAAGCCAAGTGCTTCACCGTGTTTGTGTTTTTATCCATGCTGGCCTATAGCACCCAAGACTTGGTGCTCGAGCCGTTTGCTGGGGCAATTTTTGGCTTATCTCCCGGGCAAAGCACCAAGCTCTCCGGCGTGCATCACTCGGGCGTGCTGGTGGGCATGTTGCTCGTGGCCCTGGCGGGCAGCCGCTGGGTGGCCGGCCGCATGGGCAGCACCCAGACCTGGATGGTGGGCGGTTGCGTGCTCTCGGCCTTGGCCATGGCGGGCTTGAGCCTGGCGGGCTGGCAAGCGCCGGGTTGGCCACTCAAACTCAATGTGGTGGTGCTGGGCGTGGCCAACGGGGCCTTCTCCATCGCCGCCATTGCCACCATGATGCGCCTGGCCAATGCCTCGGGCGCGCAAAGTCAGGGCATTCGCATGGGCTTGTGGGGTGCAGCCCAGGCGATGGCATTTGGCCTGGGCAACTTGCTGGGCACTTTGCTCAGTGACCTGGCCCACTGGGTGCTGACCGCACCGGCCTGGTCTTACGCCACGGTCTTCCTGTTTGAAGCGGTCATGTTTTTATTGGCAGCGCGCTTGGCCCTTCAAGTGGGGCAGATGGATGCGCAATCGCAGGCGGCAGCTCAGCCGTTGAACACCGGACTACAAAGGATTCGTCATGAACATTCAAGCCTATGACGTGGTGGTGGTGGGAGGTGGGCCTTCTGGATCCACCGCAGCCCATGATTTGGTGCGGCAGGGCTGGAGTGTGCTCTTGCTCGACCGTCAGGGACGAACCAAGCCTTGCGGGGGTGCGATCCCGCCGCGACTGATCCAGGACTTTGACATCCCCGATCACTTGCTGGTGGCCAAGATCCGTTGTGCGCGCATGGTGTCGCCGCGCGACAAGAAAGTGGACATCCCCATTGATGATGGCTTTGTGGGCATGGTGGACCGCGACGTGTTTGACGAGTGGTTGCGCGAGCGTGCCGCACAAAGCGGCGCTGTGCGCGCCAAAGGCCGCTTTGAGCGGTTGGAGTGGGACGAGCAGGGGCGAGTGCAGGTGCGATACACCGCCTTGGGTGCGCATGGAGCCGAGACCGACACGCTGGTGAGGGCCAGGTTGGTGATTGGTGCGGACGGCGCGCGCTCCGAGGTGGCGCGTCAGGCTGTGCCCGGTTCGGACCGCACCCGCTACGTGTTTGCCTATCACGAGATTTTGAAGACCCGCAAGGACTGGTCTGGCCACGACCCTGACCGCTGCGATGTGTATTACCAAGGCCCGGTATCGCCCGACTTTTACGGCTGGATCTTCCCGCACGGCAACACCATGAGTGTGGGCACAGGCAGCGCCGACAAGGGCTTTTCCTTGCGCACGGGCGTGGCCCGCTTGCGCGAGGTGGCTGGCCTCACCGACGCCACGGTGTTGCGTCGCGAGGGCGCGCCCATTCCCTTGAAGCCCCTGCCCCGGTGGGAGAACGGGCGTGATGTGGTGCTCGCAGGCGACGCTGCTGGCGTGGTGGCACCCGCCTCGGGCGAAGGCATTTACTACGCCATGGCCTGCGGGCGCATGGTGGCCGAAGCTGCACACGCCAGCTTGCATGCCAACAACCCGGCTTTGCTCGCCCAGGCAAGAAAACGCTTCATGAAGGCGCACGGCAAGGTGTTCTGGGTGCTGGGCATCATGCAGCACTTCTGGTATCGCAACGACGGGCGGCGCGAGCGCTTTGTCGCCATGTGCGAGGATCGCGATGTGCAACAAATCACCTTCGATGCCTACATGAACAAACGACTGGTCCGCACCAAGCCCCTGGCCCACGTGAAGATCTTTTTCAAGGATCTGGCGCACTTATTCGGCATGGCGCGGGTATGAGGTTTTGGCTTCGCTGGCGGCCACTGCTGGTGGCCTTGGTTGTGAGCTATGCCACGGCTGGCATTGGCGGCGCATTCACCGATTTGGGGCCTTGGTATGTGGCGCTCAGGCAGCCAGACTGGAAGCCCCCCGATTGGGCATTCGGTCCCATCTGGACGCTGATCTTCACCTTGGCCGCCGTGAGCGCGGCCATGGCCTGGCAGGCCAGCGAGTACGCCCATGAGCGACGCCGGGTCTTGGTCCTCTTTGCCCTCAATGCGGTGCTCAACGTGACCTGGAGCGCCTTGTTCTTCACCCTCAAGCGGCCCGACTGGGCGCTCATGGAGTGGGCTGGGCTGTGGCTATCGGTCGTCGCCCTGATCGTGGGTTTGTGGCCCATCTCGCGGGTTGCAGCCTTGCTGAATTTGCCCTACGTGGCGTGGGTCACGATCGCCGGGGTGCTCAACCAGGCCAATGTGGCGCTCAACGGACCTTTTCACTGACTGGCTTCACCAAGCCACGCCCGCACCGAGTTCACAAAGTCCTCTGGACGTTCCTCATGCAAAAGGTGCCCGAGTTCAGGCCAGGTCACCAGATTCGCCTTGGGCATTTGCGCGGCGGCCTCCTGGGCCAGGTGCGGCGGCACGGTGGCGTCCCGCATGCCCACATGCAACTGCACGGGCAAGGTCAACTGCGCGAGGCGATCCTCCACACAGTGCAAATCCCAGGCGCACATGAGTTGCAGCACGCCGCGCACATGGCGGGGCTCGCTGAGCATGCGTCGATAGATGTCCACGGCCAGTGGCGTGAGGTGCGAGCCAGTTTGAGCGAGCAGGCGTTCGACCACCTGCGGCTGGCGTGCGCGCTGCGCCAGCATCCAGCCTGACAAGGGGTTTTTGTCGATCAGCCATGCCCCCAGCGGGAACAACCATTGCGATGGACCAGGCAAGGCTTGCCAGGCGGGGTTGATGACGACCAGCGAGGGGGTTGCCGCGCCCTGTGTCTGGATGCCATGCGAGAGCCACCAGTGCGCTGCCACCAGGGCACCGGCCGAATGACCCACCAGGACCGAGGGCGTCAGCCCCAGCGTGTGCAGCAAGGCATTCAATTCCCAGCTCACGTTGGCCGGCGTGGGTGCGCGGCCCTGCAAGCCACTGCTAAAGCCGTGGCCGGGCAAGTCCACGCACAAGACGTCGTGGTCCCGCGCCAGCAGGGGTGCCGATTCGCGCCAGGTGTGGGTGGTGGCACCCGTGCCGTGCAGCAACACGGCCAAGGGGCCTTGACCCAGGCGTTGCACATGCCAGCGCTGGTTCGGGGTTTGCACCCATTGGCTGTGTTCGGACAAGGGCCAGTTGGCGCGCCACTGCGCCCAGGGGATGTCGGGATAACAGGCCTCGAACATGGATCACGCCGAGGCGGTGATGCGAGCCTCGCTCATCGCCGACTGCATCACCTGCGCGAGCTGCTGGGAGCGCACCTGGGGCATGGGCACATAACGCGCGCCCATGGCGTTGGACAAGGCCTGCGCCAAGGGTTCGGGTTGCGGGGCGGTGTCCACCCACACACTGGACAAACCCATGAGCCGCACGCGCTGCGCCAGACCCATGGCATCACTGTGCGCCTGCGCGCGTCCCCCGATGCCTTCGAGGCTCACATTGGCGCGCCCGTCGCTGAGCACGATGAGCAGTGGGGTAAGCCCCTGGCGACCCAGTTGCATCGCCTGCTGCACGCATTCCGACAGGGCGCTGGCAATGGGGGTGCCACCGCCGCCGGGCATGGCCGCGAGCACGCGCTTGGCGCGCACCAGCGAGCGCGTTGCGGGCAACAGGCATTGGGCCTCGCGGCCACGAAAGCCCACCACACACACGGCATCGCGGCGCACATAACTTTGCGCCAGCAGCAATTCCACGGCACCCTTGGCCTGAGCCAGTCGCTGCAAGGCGGTCGAGCCCGATGCATCCACGGCCAGGATGACGCAACAGCGTTCGCTGGGTTGGCGGCGGCGCACATGCAAGTCCTCCATGCGCCACAGCAGTCGCCCGCTGGACGCACCTTCAGGGGCGGCCTGGCGGTCTTGCTCGCGCAGGCGCTGGCGGGCAATCGCATGGCGCAAGCTGGTGGGCAAGTCCAGGCGAGCGCCCCCGTGAGGGCGGCCTGCGCGCGCTGGCAGTGGCCGCCCGCTGGCGCCTTGCGTGCGGCTGCGCTGACCCAGGCCGGTGGCGCTGGCGCGCTGGCTGCGCGAGGACCAGCCTGCAGCCAGGCATTGGGCCAGCAAGTCCGGGGGCAATGCGGCACAGGCCGATTCCACGGTCATGTCTTGTTCGTCATGGCCAGCGTCGCTGGACTCGTTGGGGGATTCGTCTTGGGGCGCGGGGTCCGCCGGCGGCTCACAACTGGATTCGGCTTCATTGGACGGGGGCGCAGGCGCTGATTCCTGTTCCTGCAAGGCTGGGTCTGGTTGCTGGGGGGGCGCTGGCATGCGGGTGGCGCGCGGCATGAGCACGGCGAGCATGGCGAAGTGTTCGTCCTCGTCGTCGAGGTGATCGCGCCCCTGCAAGGCCGCATGGCTCAAGGCCACTTGCCAGGCCAGCCAGGTGGCGCGTGCACTCGCGATGCCCAGCTCCCATCCGGCTTGCCCCAGCCGCTGCATGCGCTGAGGGTCGGGTTGCAGTTGCGCACGCAAGGCCCTGGCCTTGTGCACGGCTTGCGCTGACAGTGGTTCAAACGCGGGTGCGTCCCACATGCTCAGCTCTCGCAAGTCCAGCCAAAAGGCCAGCCGGTCGGCCAAGGCGGCGTGCAATCCGGGTTCGTCGTCATCGGCTTCGTCCAACGCCACCAGCCCCCAGCTCGCGGCTTGGGGGCTTGCCATGCCCTGGGCTTGCACGATTTGGGTGTCCAGGCACTGCCCCAGGCTCGCACACAGCTCGCTGGGGGCACGCTCAGCCATGGGCAAGACCACCACGCCTCCATGGGCGCGTTGCAGTGCGCCGCTTTGCCACTGCACACGGCCTTCACGCAGGCTGAGGCTCAGGTCGATGCCGCCATGCAAGCCCTGCCAATCCACGTTCAAAGGGAGTTTGACCAGTGGGTCAAAGGCCTGATCCAGAGCATTGAGCCAGGTGCTGCGCACCGGGCCATGGGCGGCGCGCAACCAGAGCCCACCCACGGCATGGGCATCGATTTGCATCAGGTGAACCACGCACTGGGCCAACTCCCACGCCGCTTGAGCGGGCGTGATGGGGCTTTGTGGCTTGTCGTGGGTTTGGCGATTCAACCCCAGACCTCCTGGGCAGCGCGTTGCACGCGCAGGCTGTTGTCGGTGTCATCCAGGGGGTTGCGACGCAGCCGGTGGCGCAAGGCCATGGTGGCCACGCGGCGCAAGTGCGACAGGTCCACTTTGCGCTGGCCTTGCAAGGCTGCCAGGCAGCGGCTGGCGCGCGCGAGGGTGAGCTCGGCGCGCAATCCATCGGTGCCCAGGCGCTGGCACAGGCTGGCGCATTGCCCCAGCACGTCATCGTTGAGGTCGACTTTCTCGAGGGCTTTGCGGGCTTTGACGATGCGTTGCTGCTGTTGCTCGGTGGCCGACAGCCAGGCTTTGCGAAAGCCCTCGGGGTCACGCTCAAAGGCGTCACGCCGTTTGATGACCTCGACCCTCTGGCCAATGTCTTGGGGCGTTTTGACGTCCACCGACAGACCAAAGCGGTCGAGCAACTGGGGGCGCAATTCGCCTTCCTCGGGGTTGCCGCTGCCCACCAGCACAAAGCGTGCAGGGTGGCGCACACTCAGGCCGTCGCGCTCGACACGGTTTTCGCCCGAGGCGGCCACGTCGATGAGCAAATCCACCAGATGGTCTTCGAGCAGGTTGACTTCATCGATGTAGAGAAAGCCCCGATGCGCCTGAGCCAATAGGCCAGGCGAAAACGCCCGCTCGCCATGGCGCAGGGCTTTGTCCAGATCCAGCGATCCCAGGACGCGGTCCTCGGTGGCGCCCAGGGGCAAATCCACCACGGGCACGGGCTTGAGCACCTTGCGCGCTTTGGGCTTGGCCTGGGTCTGGCAATGGTTGCAAGCCTGGTGGGCCAGGGTGCTGGGGTCGCAGCCATAGGGGCAGTCGGGCACCACCGACAGCGGCGGCAACAAATCAGCCAGGGCGCGCACAGCCGTGGATTTGCCCGTGCCCCGATCGCCCATGGCCAAGACGCCGCCGATGCTGGGGTCCACCGCCACCAGCTGAATGGCCAGCAACAAATCGTCCTGACCCACGATGGCGGCGAAGGGATAACTCTGCGACATGACAACTCCTAGGGACGATCAGCGGGCATCCCCAAGCGGCGGGGATGCAGGGGATTCTTGGGGCTGGCGCATCAAGCCATAAGGCTTGACCAGCTGCCAGACATGGGCGGGCACCATGTGTTTGACCCGCGCGGGATGCGATTGGCGCAAATGCACCACCGATTCAATGGCCTTCATCTCCACCCGAGCGCGGGCGAACTCCAGGCCACGTGGACCGATTTTGGGCATGAGCCAATTGATCAGGGGGCGCAGCCAGGCGGGTGTGCGGCGCAGGGGCAAGCCGCCCGCTGCGCGCAAGGTGTTGTTCAAAAAGCCTTTGACCGCACCTTTGCGCTGGCCTGCACTGGTGGCCTCTTCCAGTTGGACGCGATCTTGCAGACCGTCGAGCATCTCTTGCCCCCGCGCATTGCGAACCAGCACCCATTGCTGACCCGAGCCGCCCATGTAGCCCACGGTGATGTCGGCCAGCGAGTTGGTGTAGTCCACGCAGGTGCGGCAGGTGACGGGAAAAAAATCAGCCGGCAACTTGGACAAGGGCAGATTCAGAAAAGGAATGGTGCGCACCCGGCCTTGGGCCTCGCGCAACTCCACTTTGTAATCGGGTCTGAATTCCAGGTACTGCACGGCTTTGGGGTCGGGTGCGATGAGCGAGAGGAATTCGTGGAAGCGCTCGGTGGTGGTGTTGTCCGAACAGGGCGTGCCAATCACGTAAAGCGATTCCAGGCCATGGTGTTGCCGCCACTCGGCCTCCAGCATGCGCAGCGGATAGACCTGACATGGAATGGCAATCACCGCCAGGCGCTTGAGCCCCCGCGCCAGGCTGGGTTCCACCAATGAGAGCAGGGGGGCAAAGCCCATGCGCATGCCCCGGCATTGCGCGAGGTCCTCGGGGCGGGTGATGACCACCGGGTGAGGACGCCAACGGTCCTCGGGATGGGGTGCCATGGTGAGCACGGCATCGACTTTGCCGTCTTCAAGCAGGGCTTGAGCCAGCGAGGTTGTGATGCCCGTCCATTGCGCGCCCTCGACAGGATCGCGCATGCGAGCGCGCCAAAGTGACTGGTAGGGGCCAAAAAACGCCTCGTCGCCGCGCAACTGGCGCGCGCGCCCATGCACCCTGGCCTCAGCCCAGGCGTGGTCAGGCTGGATGAACTGGCAGGCCTGGGCGCAGCGATCCGGCGCGCTGGTGCGTGAAACCCCACAGTCCGTGCACAAGGCGCGGTGAGGGGGAGGGGACAAGGTCTCGGTCGCCATGATGTGGCTGCATTATTCGTTGAGACACTTTAAAGTGTCAACATGAATTGACAAATTGTGAAAAATCGTTACATTGATCAAAAAACCCGCATGCGGAGCCCCCAAGATGTCCAGGTCTGCCCCCATCCCCAGCCTCAGCGCGTTGAGGCAGATGCCACTGGCCGAGTTGCCAGAGGTGGCGCAGGCTTTGCGCGAGCAGGTGCTGCACAACGTGGCGCGCACGGGCGGCCACCTGAGCGCCAACCTGGGCACGGTGGAATTGACCCTGGCCTTGCACCGCGTGCTGGACACCCCCCACGATCGCCTGATCTGGGATGTGGGTCACCAAAGCTATCCCCACAAAATCCTCACCGGCCGGCTCGACCGCATGCCCACACTGAGGAAAAAGGGCGGCCTTTCGGGCTTTCCTCACCGGGAGGAAAGCGAGTTTGATGCCTTTGGCACTGCACATTCCTCGACCAGCATTTCTGCCGCCTTGGGCATGGCCATGGCCGCCAGGTTGCGGGGTGAGCGCCGCCGCGTGGTGGCGGTGATTGGTGACGGTGCCTTGAGTGCCGGCCTGGCCTATGAGGCCATGAACCATGCCGGGCAGGGGCTGGAGGACCTGGTGATCGTCCTCAACGACAACGACATGTCCATCAGCCCGCCTGTGGGGTCGATGAACCAGTACCTTTCGCGCATCATGCAAGGGCGCTTTTATGAAGCCCTCAAGCAGCCGCAACACGATTGGGTCAAAACCACCCTGACCCCCTTGTTTGAATTGGCCGAGCACTTTGAAAAAGGTGCCCGCCGTCTGGTGGAGCACGAAACCTTGTTTGCCAAGCTGGGTCTGAATTACCACGGCCCCATCGATGGTCATGATGTGGTGGCCCTGGTGACTTGCTTTGAGAACCTGCGAACAGCCAAGGGACCGCAATTTGTGCATGTGGTGACCATCAAAGGCAAAGGCTATGCACCCGCCGAGCGTGACCCCATCACCTACCATGGTCCCGGTCCATTTGATCCGGCCGTGGGCGTGGTCAAGTCCAGCAAGCCCGCTGCCCTCACCTACACCCAGGTGTTTGGCCAGTGGCTGTGCGACATGGCTCAGCACGATGAACGCTTGGTGGCCATCACGCCCGCCATGCGCGAGGGATCGGGCATGGTGACTTACAGCAAGCTCTTTCCCGACCGCTATGTGGATGTGGGCATTGCCGAGCAGCATGCACTCACCCTGGCGGCCGGTTTGGCCTGCGAGGGCATGAAGCCTGTGGTGGCGATCTACTCCACCTTCTTGCAGCGGGGCTACGACCAGCTCATTCACGATGTGGCCTTGCAAAACCTGCCTGTGGTCCTGGCGCTGGATCGCGCCGGTGTGGTGGGCGCGGATGGCGCGACCCATGCGGGTGTGTTCGATGTGCCCTTTTTGCGTTGCGTGCCCAACATGGCCATTGCCTGTCCTTCTGATGAAGCCCAATGCCGTTTGTTGCTCAGTGCAGCCTATGCCTTGTCACAACCCGCTGCCGTGCGTTACCCCCGAGGCAGTGGGCCTGGCGCGGCGGTGCCCATGGCATTGCCCAGCACCGAGGCGGCCTTGGCCGAAGTGGGGCGCGCTCGCAAGTTGCGCGAAGGTGGGCAGATGGCCATCCTCAATTTCGGCAGCCTCCTGCAACCCGCGAGCGAGGTGGCCCAGACCCTGGATGCCACGCTGGTGGACATGCGCTGGGTCAAGCCCTTGGATGAGGACATGCTCAGCGACTTGGCCGCACGCCATTCACGCTGGGTGGTGGTGGAAGAGGGCGCGCGCATGGGCGGGGCGGGCTCTGCGGTGATGGAATGGCTGCATGACCATGCACATCACTGCGAGGTCTTGAGCCTGGGCATCCCCGATGCATTCACCCACCATGGTGAGGCCGGTGAAGTCCTGGCCGACCTGGGCTTGAATGCGCAAGGCCTGTTGCGCTCGATACGGGCGCGCTGGCCGATCGCGGACGGCGAGTCCATGGGATTGAGGCGGGTGGTGTGATGCAAGTTTGGACATTGGGACTCAATCACCGCACGGCCGATGTGTCGATTCGTGAGCGGTTTGCTTTGGATGCCTCGGCGGTGCGAGAGGCCTTGCACGATTTGCGACAGCGCATCGACCCCCAGCTGGAGGTGGCCTTGCTCTCCACGTGCAACCGAACTGAAATTTATGCCGCTGGGGCCAACGATGTGCGCTCGCCCGTGCTGGAGTGGATGGCCAATCTGGGGCGAACCACAACCACGGGTTTGCAAGATCATGTCTATGCCAAGTCCGGGCATGAGGCTGCCCACCATGCGTTTCGCGTGGCCAGCGGCCTGGATTCCATGGTCCTGGGCGAGCCCCAGATCCTGGGCCAAGTGAAGGCTGCTGTGCGTTTGGCCCAGGAGCAAGGCACACTGGGCAAGACCCTCAATCAGTTGTTTCAGCATTCGTTCACGGTGGCCAAGCAGGTCAGAAGCCGCACCGAGATCGGATCGCAATCCATCAGCATGGCGGCGGCAGCGGTCAAGCTGGCCACCCGGCTCTTTGAAGACCTCAAGTCGGTGAATGTGCTCATGGTGGGCGCGGGCGAAATGATCGAGTTGTGCGCAGCCCACTTCCATGCCCAGCAGCCTAGGCGCATGACGATTGCCAACCGGTCGATGGAGCGGCGCAGCGCCCTTGCCCAGCGTTACTCTGCCGATGACTTTGCCTTGTCTGAATTACCGCAACGTCTGCATGAATACGATGTGATCATCAGTTGCACGGGCAGCTCCCTGCCCATCATTGGCCTGGGCGCTGTGCGGCAGGCGGTGAAGCAGCGCAAGTCGCGCCCCATGTTCATGCTGGACCTCGCGGTGCCGCGGGACATCGAGCCGCAGGTCACCCAGCTGCGCGACGTCTACCTCTACAGCGTGGACGATTTGGCGCAACTGGTGCAAGCGGGTGTGGCGCATCGTCAGCAGGCCAGCGAGCAGGCCGAGCGCATCGTGGTTGACGGGGTGGAGCGCTTCCAGAGCTGGATGCAGCAACGCAGCCAGGTGCCCGTGATCCAGCAATTGCTGGGCCATGCCCAGCAGGTGCACGATGCCGAGATGGTGAGGGTCATGCAGGATTTGCAACGCGGCCAAGACGTTGACAAGGTTCTGGCGTCTTTCTCGCATCGCATGCGCCACAAGCTCTTGCACGGCTTCTTGCACACGCTCAACTCCCCTTGCCCGCACGAGCGCGGCATCATGGAGCAAGCCGTTCACAAGGCCCTGAGCGCCAATACCCGAGAGTCGGGACGGGGTCAGCGCAGCCTGGTGCCCTCCGAGGGTGAGGGTTCTGCCTGATCCCAGTCGGCAAAGTTGTCAGACAAATTTTTGTATCATGGGGATTCCTTGTCTGGAGTCATCATGAGTCATTCTGATCCCAAGCTTCAAGAGTTGGCCCGCTGTGCGTGGCGCATCCGGCGTTTGGCCGTGCGCATGGGAGAGGTTCAAGGTCAGGGCTATGTTGGCCAGGCCCTGGGCTATGCCGATGTGCTGGCCGTGGCCTACGGTCATGCCATGAAGTTCAAACCCCAGGACCCCGAATGGGCTGACCGCGACCGCTTTCTCCTGTCGCACGGCCATTACGCGATTGCCTTTTATGCCGCCCTGATCGAGGCGGGCATCATCCCCGAATCCGAACTCGAGACCTACGGCAGCGACGACAGCCGATTGCCCATGTCGGGCATGGCCACCTACACCCCCGGCATGGAAATCTCTGGCGGCTCACTCGGGCAGGGCTTGCCCATTGCCGTGGGCATGGCCTTGGGTTTGCGCCTGCAGCGCAGCCCCGCTGTGGTCTACAACTCCATGTCCGATGGCGAGCTCGACGAAGGCTCCACCTGGGAAGCAGCCATGTCCGCCGCCCACCATCAGCTCGACAACCTGATCTGTCTGGTGGACATCAACAACATGCAAGCCGATGGTCCTTCCAAGGCCATGCTCAATTTCGAACCGCTGGCCGACAAATGGGCCTCGTTCGGCTGGCATGTCCAGCGCGTGGATGGCAATGATTTGGCGGCGGTCCATGCGGCCTTTGACAAAGCCAGGCTGCACAAGGCCGCCCAGCCCCGCGTCATCCTCTTTGACACCCTCATGGGCAAGGGCGTTCCCTTCTTGGAAGCCCGCGAGAAAAACCACTTCATCCGGGTGGATGCCAACGAATGGCAAATGGCACTCGATGTGCTCGACGCCAACCAGCCTTGAGGAGCCTGAGATGAACACCCCCACCAAACCTCGTCTGACCACCTCGGCCATGATTGCCTCGATTGCCGCCGAGGGGCAAAAAGTCATGGCCGCTCCCTTTGGCAAAGCCCTGGTCGAATTGGCTGCGCAACGCCCCGATGTGGTGGGCATGACCGCAGATCTGGCCAAGTACACCGACTTGCACCTCTTCGCCCAAGCCCACCCCGAGCGGTTTTTTCAAATGGGCATGGCCGAGCAATTGCTCATGGGTGCAGCAGGCGGCATGGCCAAAACCGGCTGGGTGCCATTTGCCACCACCTATGCGGTGTTTGGCACCCGCCGCGCCTACGATTTCATCCACCAGGTGATTGCCGAAGAACACCTCAACGTCAAGATCTGTTGCGCTTTGCCGGGCTTGACCACCGGCTATGGCCCCAGCCACCAGGCCACTGAAGACCTGGCCATGATGCGCGCCATTCCCGGCATGACGGTGGTGGACCCTTGTGACGCCCTCGACATCGAGCAGGCGGTGCCGCAAATTGCCGCACACCAGGGGCCGGTTTACATGCGTTTGTTGCGCGGCAATGTGCCGGTGGTGCTCGACGAATATGACTATCGGTTTGAATTGGGCAAAGCCAAGATGCTGCGCGAGGGGCCAGAGGTGCTGCTGATTGCCAGTGGCTTGCTCACCATGCGTGCACTGGAAACCGCCAAGCAGCTTGAGCAGCAAGGTGTGGGGGTGGCCGTGCTGCACGTGCCCACCATCAAGCCGCTGGATGCAGAGACTATCCTCAAGGCTTGCTCAGTGCCGGGCCGTTTGGTGGCTGTGGCAGAAAACCATTCGGTGGTGGGTGGGTTGGGCGAGGCCGTGGCCAGTTTGCTCATGACAGCCAACGTCAGACCCAGCGCCTTTCATTTGATGGGGCTGCCCGACGCCTTCCTGGACGCGGGTGCTTTGCCCACCTTGCACGACCGCTACGGGATTTCAACCGTGAAAATGGTGGAGAAAATCAAAACCTGGCTCGGCTGAATATCGGTCCAGATAATCCGCCAATCCATGAAAAGCGGGGCTTGAATCAAGCCCCTTTTTCATGGGTGAATGGCAGGATTAATTCAGTCGAATATGGGGATTTCATTTCTGACTGATAATCCTTCGATTATTCATTTCATATCGAGGATATTCAAAGTGACCAAAACCTCTAATCCCCAGATTCAAAAACTCGAAAAACAACTGGCCGCGCTCAAGAAAAAAGAAGCCGCCAAACAAGCCAGTGGCCAAAAGCGTGCCCTGGATCGCATTTTGAAAATCGCCAAAGACGCTGGCATGGATGCCGCTGCACTGGTGGCTGCCCTGGGTGGCGCCCGCTCCAAGGCCAAGACTGCCAGCAAAACCACACGCAAAACCACGGGTAAAAAATCCGCCACGGCAGGCACCAAGGTTGCGCCCAAGTACCGCAATCCCGCCGATGCCAGCCAGACCTGGACGGGTCGCGGCAAATCCCCCTTGTGGGTGGCCGAATTGAAAAAGGCCGGCAAGCTCGATGCAGCCTTGATCAAGTGATTTCCGGCGACGGTGATGGGCCGGGCTTCTGACTGTCCGCCCACCGCGTCCCGCCAGCCAGAATGAAAAAAGCCCCTTGCCGTGATGGCAAGGGGCTTTGTGTTTGGTGGCGCTTCACGGATTCGAACCGCGGACCTGTGGATTATGATTCCATCGCTCTAACCGACTGAGCTAAAGCGCCAAAGAGCGGCATTATAGCCAGATTGAAAACGCCTCACTCGTGCCTGAAGGCCGGTGCGCGCTTGTTGACAAAGGCCTCCATGCCTTCTTTCTGGTCGTTGGTGGCGAACAAGGCATGGAAGAGTCGGCGCTCAAACATCACCCCATCGGAGAGGCTGCTCTCAAAGGCCCGGTTCACAGATTCCTTGGCAGCCATGACTGCGATTTGCGAGTAGCTGCAAATCGTGAGGGCGGCAGCCAGGGTCTCGTCCATGAGTTTGTCCACGGGCACAACGCGGCTCACCAGACCTGCGCGCTCGGCCTCGGCGGCATCCATCATGCGTGCAGTCAGTGCCAGGTCCATGGCCTTGGATTTGCCCACCGCACGCGGCAGACGCTGGGTGCCGCCTGCGCCAGGGATGATGCCCAGTTTGATTTCGGGTTGACCAAAGCGGGCGTTCTCGGCCGCAATAATGAAGTCACACATCATGGCCAGCTCGCAACCGCCGCCCAGCGCAAAGCCGCTCACCGCCGCAATGACGGGCTTGCGGATGCTGCGGATGGTTTCCCAGTTTTTGGTGATGTAGTCGGTCTTGTAGACATGGGCGAAGGTGTAGGTGGCCATGGCACCAATGTCGGCTCCAGCGGCAAAGGCCTTCTCGCTGCCCGTGATGATGATGCAGCCAATGGCATCGTTGTCGTCAAAGGCCTTCAAGGCCGTGCCCAATTCGTTCATGAGCTCGCCGTTGAGCGCATTGAGCTGTTTGGGACGGTTGAGGGTGATGATGCCGACTTTGTCCGCTTCAGTGCGGACTTCGATGAATTCGTAGGTCATGGGATTCCTTGTGGTGATGCGTGTCCAATGCGGAATATACCCAAGCGCCATCCTGATTCACAATCACTTGCGTACCCCTAAGCAATCAGTCCCAGGAGAACCCCCATGACCGCTGACACCATCTTGTTTGAACAGAAGGGCGCGGTGGCGCTCATCACCCTCAATCGCCCTGAAGCGCTCAACAGCATGACGCACGAGATGCAAGCTGCATTTCGCGAAGCCCTCTTCAAGGTGCAATCCAATCCCGCCATCCGAGCCTGTGTGCTCACCGGGGCAGGGCGCGGGTTTTGCGCTGGCCTGGACCTGAGCACCCTGGACTTGCGGCCTGGTGAAGGCCTCAAAGAGCGTGCTGACCCCGGTCCGGTGATCGAGCGGTCCTTCAATCCGAGCACACGCATGTTGCTGGAGTTGCGCGTGCCTACTTTTGCTGCTGTCAACGGCGTGGCCGCAGGCGCCGGTGTGTCCCTGGCCATGACCTGCGACATGGTGTTTGCCCACACCAAGGCATCATTCATCCAGGCTTTCAGCAAGATCGGCCTCATCCCGGATGCGGGCGGCAGTTGGTTGCTGGTCGAGCGGCTGGGTTTGGCCAGGGCCATGGCCTTGGCCATGACGGGCGACAAACTGGGTGCTGCCCAAGCCAAGGAGTGGGGCATGATTTGGGAGGTGAGTGAGGATCCCCTGGCTGACGCCATGAACATGGCTGAACGCCTCGCGGCCATGCCAACCAAAGCCCTGGTGGCCACGCGTTCACTCATGCGCCATGCCCTGCAGCGGGGCCTGGAGGCGCATTTGAATGTGGAGCGCGATTTGCAGTCGCAACTGGGGGGCACACACGACTACATCGAGGGCGTGATGGCCTTTTTGGACAAGCGAAGCCCGAATTTCAACGGGCAGTGATGCCCTCTGGCGTGTCGCCAGGCTTTAGCCGAGCCAGCGTTTGATTTTGGCGGCGTCCTGGATGTCCAGGCGCTCACCGCTGGGTTTGGCCAATTCCCTCAGGGAGGGCAGGTTCAGCATCAAGCCTTGGCGACGGCGAAACACCCAGGCCTTGAGGGGTTTGTCCACAGCTGCATAGGTGTCGAGGTCGTCCAGGGTTAGCAGTCGCCATGCCTGGTGAAGCTCCTGGCCTTCGCCCACGGCCACCCATTCGTCGCCTGGTGCAAAACCTGCGCGTGCTGCCCAGGTGCCATCGAGCACCTGTGCGATGGACAGTCCCGCACCCGATTGCAAACGCAAGCCCAGGCGCTGGTTCCAGGGCAGGGGATGGGCCTTGGTGCCCACGCCATGCTGAGCCAGCAAGTCCAGCACCGGCAAGTCGTGCGTACCGTGCACCCAGGCCTTGTGTTCACGCGCCCCACTGCGGCCTCTGACGGTTTGCAAGGCTTGCAACCAGTCGGCCTCGGTCATGGGGCCGCCTTGGGTTTGACGCCACAGCAGGCGCATCACGTCATCGAGGCAGTGACCCTCGAGCCGCAAGCTGAGGTCCCAGCACAAAGCGACCAATGCCCCCTTGGTGTAGTAACTCACCGTGAGGTTGGGCGATTGCGAATCGGCGCGGTAGTACTTGGTCCAGGCCTCAAAACTGGATTGGGCCAATGAATGCTGCTTGCGCCCCGGTGTCTGGGTGACCTGCGTGAGCGTCTTTTGCAACCTGGCCAAGTATTGAGCCGTGCTCAACAAGCCTGCGCGCCGCAGCAGCAAGTCGTCGTAGTAACTGGTGAAGCCCTCGAAGAACCAGAGCAACTGGGTCAGGTTTTCCTGCTGGTAGTCGTAGGGCTCGAACTGCGCGGGTTTGAGGCGTTTGACGTTCCAGGTGTGGAAATACTCGTGGGAAATCAGGCCCAGAAGGTTCAGGTAGCCCTCGTGATCGTTGGTGCTGTCGCGCCGGGGCAAGTCGCTGTGCTGCGCCAGCAAGGCGGTGGAGTTGCGATGTTCCAAGCCGCCATAGCCCGTGGGCAGGGTGTTGAGCAAAAACACATAGCGATCAAATGGAGGACGCCCCCGAGCGCCATGCCAAAACGACATGACGGCCTCGCAGGCCTTTTGGGTGTCGTGCAAGAGTCGCTGGCCGTCCATGCGCGCACTAGCCCCCGAGACCACCAGGCGATGGACCACACCGCGCAGCTTGAATTCACCTGACCAAAAACGCCCCATCTCGACGGGATGATCCACCAACTCGTCGAAGCTCGATGCGGTGTAAAGACCAAAGCCACTGGACTTGACCTTGAGCGCACGCAAGGCCGTGGCCAATTGCCATTGGGCCAGCGACTCGGGCGCCTGGATGTCGACCGTGACGGCTTGATCGTGCTGACCCACGACCCGCATGAACAAGGACGTGCCATTGAAAAAGCCGCGACGGGTGTCAAGCCAGGCGGTTCGCACCGAATCGTCGTGAGCCATGACCCGATAGCGGATCTCCAGGGGTTGTTGCGGGTCAGCCTGAACCTGCCAGAGGTCCTTGCCCACCATGTCGATGGCGAGCTTGCGCTGGCCTTGCCAGGCACCCACGCCGTGCACTTGCTTGGCGAATTCGCGGATGAGGTAACTGCCAGGAATCCAGCTGGCCATCTGAAAGCACTGGGTGGGCGCGGGCTGATCCACGCGGATCGTCACTTCATACACATGACGTTCAGGCTCAGGAAAGCGGACCTGATAGGCAATGCCAGCGTGGCTCATGGCTTGAGGGCTTCTTCGATTTGCTTGTGGCTCACGTAGCCGGGTATGCGCGTGCCATTGACAAAGACCAGGGTGGGAGTGCCCGAGATTTTTTGCTTGCGACCGAATTCGAGGTTGCGCTCAATCGCTGTGGTGTCGCAGCTTGTGGCATCGGGTTCCTTGCCTTGCTGCATCCAGGTCTCCCAGGCCTGGGCGCGATCCTTGGCGCACCAGATGGCCTGCGATTTGCGCGCCGAGTCGGGACCAAGCACCGGGTAGAGGAAGATGTGGATGGTCACGTTGTCCAAGGCCTGAAGTTCTTTTTCCAGGCGCTTGCAAAAGCCGCAGTTGGGGTCTTCGAACACGGCCATTTGCTGCTGGCCTTTGCCTTTGCGGAGGATGAAGGCGTCCTTGAGGGGCAACTCTTTCCAGTCGATGGCGTTGAGCGCATTGGCGCGCTGCTGGGTGAGGTTGGCGCGTTTTTTGGTGTCGAACAATTCGCCACGGATGAGGAAGTCGCCTTTGGCATCGGCATAAAAGAGTTCGTTGCCGTCGACCCGCACTTCGTAAAGGCCGGGCATGCTGGTCTTTCTGACCTCGTCGATGCGGCCAATTTCGGGGATGCGCTCGCGCAAGCGCTTTTGAATCGCGTCTTCGGTGGATTGACCCTGTGCATGAGCCAATGCGGTCACCAGCATCACCGGGGCGAGCAGCACGGAGCGAAGCACAGTCAGGGTGGAGGTTTTCATCAAAGTCCTTAAAGGGGTGAGAGCGCGCGCTGAACAATCCAGTGCTTGAGGCTGGGCCATTGGTTGACGGCATTGAGCCCCCAGTTGCGTGCTTTTTGTGCGGTGGGGTTGGGGTGCATGAACAGGCGTTGCAGGCCATCGACCACCCATGAGGTGGGGGCGGATTCGGCTTTCCTTTGCCGTTCATAAGCGCGCAGCAGGCGCAAGTCGTCCAGTGGCCGCCAGTGGTGTGGACCGGTGAGGGTGGGCAAATGCTCGAGCAAGGCACGCACATCGGCCAGACCCAGGTTCAGACCCAGACCGGCCAAGGGGTGGATGTTGCGAGCGGCGTCGCCCGCAAGCACCCAGGCCTGGCCTTGGGCATCGCGGCCACACCAATGATCGGCCTGACCCCATTCCAGCGGCCAACTGGATCGGGCTGAAATGAGTTGCAAGTGACCCAGCAGACCCTGGCTGGCTTGGGTGATGGCGCTTTCAAATTCGGCCTCAGGGCAGTGCAGCAGCGGGTTGACCTGGTCGGCAGGCAAGGACCACACCACGGCCACCTCGTGGCCTTGTGCGCCGCCCATGGGCAACAAGGCCAGGATGCTGGCCCCCTCGGGCGCACCCGAGCGGAACCACTGCGAGGCCTGGGCGCAATGGGTGTGTTCGGTGCGCATGCGGGTGGCCAAGGCCACCTGCCCGTAGGGGCGGCGCAGGCGTTGCACGCCCAGTTGGGCGCGGGTGGCACTGTGGCGGCCTTCGCAAACGATGTGCAGCTTGGCCGAGGTGGGTTGGGTGAGCCAATCGATGCCGGGCGTGGCTTGCGCCTGGCGGTGCAAGGCCTGCTCGAGTGCGGGCACGTCGACGATGGTGTTGAGTGACTCGCCTGCATCGGCATGAAAGAGGATGCTGCCGCCATCGTCGCCCCAGACTTGCATGTGCTGCACGGCAGTGACCGCCGTGGCCTCAGGCCATGCGCCCAGGGATTGCAGCAATTGCTGGGACGCTGCATTGAGGGCGTAGGCACGCACATCAGTGCCAGGCTGGGGGGAGCTTGGCGCGTTGCCTGCTGAAATCACGGCCACGCTGCGGCCAGCGCGAGCCAGCGCGATGGCCAGGGCGTGCCCCACCACACCAGCGCCGTGAATGCAGACCTCAGGTATATTGTTCATCGTTCCATTGTAGGAGTGCAGCCTTTGTCATGAGCACGGGCTCGCCATAAGACCCTGCACGTTCTCCCCCTCCAACAAGCCCCTCAATCAAACCCATGACGACCCCCACCGACCAGGCTCAAATTGCACAGCTGTGGATACACCCCATCAAATCCTGTGGCGCGGTGTCGGTCAGACAAGCCCATTTGCTGCCCACCGGGCTGGAGTGGGATCGCGAATGGATGCTGGTCGATGCACAAGGCCATTTCGTGACCCAGCGTGAATGCCCAAGCCTGGCCAGGGTTCAGCCCAGGATGGGGCATGAGGAATGGATCCTCAAGGCACCGGGCATGCTGTCCTTGCACCTCAATGCCTGGGCCTACGAGGGCGAGACACAGGTCGAGATCTGGGGCGATGAAGTGCCCGCCCTGGACATGGGCGCCGTGGCGGCACAGTGGTTCAACGACTACCTCGCGCAGGAGCCCGCGAGCCAGGCTTGGCTCAAGCAGAACGGGCCGGTGAAACTGGTTCGCACCCATCCCGATCATCTGCGCCAGTGCGATGCCCAATGGACGGGCGAGGACCGCTCGCCCGTGGGCTTTGCCGATGGTTTTGGTTTGCTGGTCACCAGTGTGGCCGCGCTGGAGGACTTCAACCGTCGCATGCAGGCAGCGGGCCATGCGGCGGTGGACATGCGTCGATTCAGACCCAATGTGGTGCTGGGTGGCTTACCACCGCACGGCGAAGATGACCTCAAGGCCTTTCACTGGACGCAGGGCGAACAGACCATGACGGTGCGACTCACCAAGCCTTGCCCGCGCTGTTCCATTCCCGAGGTGAACCCCGATACGGGCGAGCCGGGGCGGGGCGTGACCTCGGTGCTGTCGTCATACCGCAGCGACCAGCGCCTCAAAGGGGCGCTCACCTTTGGCATGAACGGCTATTGGCAAAACCCGTGGCCAGCCGATTCAGAGGACTTCCCCTTGCTCACGGTGGGCGATGTGGTGTCGCTGGACTTTGGGTTTTGAGCTTGGCCTGACGGCACGAACCTGGACACTTGGCCTGCCTTCTAGCCCCATCACTGCGAGAGATAGAATTTTTTTAGCCGGACCTTTCAGTCCCTTCTACGATCAACAGGATTTTTCATGAGCCTCAAATGCGGCATCGTGGGTCTGCCCAACGTGGGCAAGTCCACCCTCTTCAACGCCCTGACCAAGGCCGGCATTGCTGCCGAAAACTACCCCTTTTGCACCATCGAACCCAATACGGGCGTGGTCGAAGTGCCCGACCCCCGACTCGATGAACTCGCCAAAATCGTCAAGCCCGAGCGCACCGTGCCCGCCATCGTCGAGTTCGTCGACATCGCCGGCTTGGTTGCGGGCGCGAGCCAGGGCGAAGGTTTGGGCAACCAGTTCCTCGCCCACATCCGCGAGACCGACGCCATCGTCAATGTGGTGCGCTGCTTTGAAGACCCCAATGTGATTCACGTGGCGGGTCGCGTTGACCCCATTGCCGACATCGAAGTCATCCAGACCGAGTTGTGCCTGGCCGATCTGGCCACGGTTGAAAAAAGCCAGCAACGCTATGGCAAGGCCGCCAAGAGTGGCAACGACAAAGAGGCATTGGCCATGGTGCAACTACTTGGCAAAGTGCAAGAAGTCCTCGATGCCGGAAAGCCCGTGCGAAGTCTCAGCCTGAATGAGCAAGAGCGCGTGTTGCTCAAACCCCTGTGCCTGATCACCGCCAAACAAGCCATGTTTGTGGGCAACGTGAGCGAGGACGGCTTTGAGGGCAACCCCTTGCTCGACCGACTCACGGCCTACGCCAACGAACAGCATGCGCCGGTGGTGGCCATCTGCGCCAAGATGGAGGCCGACATGGCCGACATGGATGACGAAGAGAAATCCATCTTCCTGGCCGAGATGGGTCAATCCGAGCCCGGCCTCAACCGGCTCATCCGTGCGGCCTATCGGCTGCTGGGTTTGCAGACCTATTTCACTGCCGGGGTCAAAGAGGTCAGAGCCTGGACCATCCACATCGGTGACACCGCACCCAAAGCAGCGGGTGTCATCCACGGTGACTTTGAAAAGGGTTTCATCCGCGCCCAGACCATTGCCTACGCCGATTACATCCAGTGTGGCGGTGAACAGGCGGCCAAAGATGCAGGCCGTTTGCGCGCTGAGGGCAAGGAGTATGTGGTTCAGGACGGCGATGTCATGAACTTCCTCTTCTCGGGTTGAGCCTGAGCGCTTGCCAGGCGGCTGGCTTTAGCGCGCCGCGCGCAGGTTGGGCAACTCGGCGGCGTGATCCTTGGGGTCGTCCATGCGAGCCACGGCGGTTTGCAGCCGCGCAATGCCTTGGGTGATCACCTCGGGCTTGGGGTTGGCAAAGGACAGCCTCAGGGTGTTCCATTGCGGCTCATCGGCAAAGTAGACATCGCCACACACGAAGGTGACCTTCTCTTCGATCGCATAGGGCAGCAAATCCCGGCTGCTGCGGGACTCACTGAGCGCGCCCCAGATGAACATGCCACCATCGGGTTCATGGAATTCGAAGGCCTGGGGCAGTGCCAAGCGCAAGGCGCTCATCATGGCCATGGCCCGTTCCCGATAAGCCTGCACGATGCGCGGCAGGTGCTGGTTCAAGCGCCCTGAGTCCACATAGTCCGCCACTGCCACTTGCGTGATGCCAGGGTTGCTCAGGTCGTCGAGTTGCTTGGCCAGGATGGCGGCCTTGCGCATGGCAGGTGGTGCGAGCATCCAGGCCACACGCAGGCCAGGCGCAATGATTTTTGAAAAACTGCCCAGGTGCACCACCCAGTCGCGAGCGCCGGGCACTTGATGCGCCAAAGCCGCCAGATGCGGGATGGGGTCGCCTTGCCAGCGCAGGCATCCATAAGGGTCGTCCTCCACGATCACCATGTGATGTTCCACGGCCAAGGCCAGCAATTGCAAGCGGCGCTCCAGGCTGAGCGTGGCGCCGCTGGGGTTGGCAAAGGTGGGCACCACGTACAACAACTTGGGGCGTTGGGCTTTGGGGTCTTTGAGCCGTTCGGCCAGGGCTTCGACCACCAGACCCTGGGCATCCACGGGCATGCCCTCGACCCGTGCTTGAGCCAGGCGCAGTCGGCGCAGTGGACCGGTGTAGGTGGGTCGTTCCACCCAGGCCAGATCACCGGGCGCCATCAAGAGGCGTGTGCACAGGTCAAAGCCTTGCTGGGAGCCACCGGTGATCATCAACTCATCGGGCTCGCACGGTGTGCCCAGTTGCTGCATCCACTGTGCAATCGAGGCGCGCAGCATGGGCAAGCCGTCGCTGGGTCCGTATTGCAGGCTGGCGATGCTGTGCTGGCTCAAGGCTTTGTCCATGGAGGCGGACAAGCCGGGCACATCGAACAAATCCGAGCCGGGGTAGCCACCGGCCAGACTGATCATGCTGGGGTCGGTGAGGTATTTGCCCAGCTCGCGCACCAGGGAGTCGCCCACCTGGGTGAAGCCAGCTTGGATGGAAGGTTGGGTCATGTGAAGCTTTCTCGGGCGTGGGGACAGCGACTAGGTTCAGGGAAAGATCCAGAGCAAGGCTGAGGTCATCATGATGTAGCGCAGCAGCTTGCCAATGGCCATGTAGATCAGGCAAGGCCAAAAGGGCAGCTGGAAGTAGCCCGCCACGGCGCACAAGGGGTCGCCAATGGCCGGCAGCCACGCCAGCAAACAGGCTTTGGGTCCCAGGCGTTGCAGCCACTCGCCCGCACGCGCATGCCAGCCGGTGGGTTCGTCCTTGAAGTGACGCACCACGCGTTGGGTGGCCATGCCCATCCACCAGTCCACAGCGCCGCCCAGGGTATTGCCCACAGTGGCCACGGCGATGGTGGGCCAAAACAAATCGGGGTTGAGTTTGATCAAGCCAAAGACAGCGGGCTCTGAGCCCATTGGCAAGAGGGTGGCCGAGATGAACGACACCACAAAGACGGTGCTCAGCCCGTATTCGGGCAAAGCCAGGAGGTCAAGAAGGGCTTGCAACCATTCATTCATGTCTCAAGTGTAGCCATGGGCTTTCAATTCACTGACAAATGCAAGACCCTGCCAGCGATTTCGACACAGGACAAACACCAGTGCAAAAAACCGCTTTGGCAGGAGGGGCGTGGCTACAATCGTGCCTCTTTTTTTAGCAATCCCCCTCTTCATGCTGTTCATTGGTCCGCATCTCATTGCCAATCGCGTCTTCGTCGCGCCCATGGCAGGTGTCACCGACAGACCGTTTCGCACGCTGTGCAAACGCCTGGGTGCGGGCTATGCAGTGAGCGAGATGATCACCTCCCGGCCTGACCTGAGGGACTCGCTCAAAACCTCCAAGCGGCTCAACCATGATGGTGAAGCGGGTCCGATTGCAGTCCAGATCGCCGGGACCGATGCACAGATGATGGCCGATGCCGCGCGCTACAACATCGACAAGGGCGCGCAAATCATCGACATCAACATGGGTTGTCCTGCCAAGAAGGTGTGCAACAAATGGGCAGGCTCGGCCTTGATGCAGGACGAGGCGCTGGCCATTGGCATCATGCAGGCTGTGGTGGCGGCAGCCCAGCCCCATGGTGTGCCCGTCACCCTCAAGATGCGCACCGGCTGGCGTGCAGACCAGCTCAATGCCTTGCCCCTGGCCTTGGCCGCTGAGCGCAGCGGCATTCAAATGATCACCATCCACGGCAGAACTCGTGAGATGGGTTATGGCGGAGTTGCCCAACACCACACCGTGGCCGAGATCAAGTCTCGCGTGCGCGTTCCTGTGGTGGCCAATGGCGACATCGATTCACCCCAGGCTGCCGCCTGGGTGCTCAAGCAAACCGGTGTGGATGCCGTCATGATTGGTCGCGCCGCGCAGGGGCGACCCTGGATCTTTCGCGAGATCCATCACTATCTTCAAACGGGAGAGCATTTGGCCCAGCCCCTGGTGGCCGAGGTCAAGCGCTTGATGTTGGAGCACATGCAGGATCACTATGGTCTGCATGGGCCGGACGTGGGTGTACGAAGTGTTCGCAAGCATTTGGGTTGGTACGTCAAGGATTTGCCAGGGGGTCTGGCCTTCCGCTCGGCGTTCAACCAGTTGAATGACGCAGAACAACAACTCAGAGCAACCACGGATTTTTGGGATCAATTGGCACAGCTGGGCGACAGACTGCCGGATCCCGTTCTCAATGCTGCGGAGACCATTCAATGAGCAAGGCTCAAATCGAACAGGCTGTCAGGGACAGCCTCTCACACTATTTCAAAGACCTCAAAGGCACTGAGCCCAGCGACTTGCATGACTTGTTCATTTCGGTGGTGGAAAAGCCCTTGCTCGACGAGGTGATGAAGCAAGCCAATGGCAACCAATCGCGTGCAGCCACCTGGCTGGGTGTCAACCGCAACACCTTGCGCAAGAAATTGCACGACCACGGTCTGATCTGACCGAGGCCATTCAAAGAAAGTCATCCATGAAAAAGAACGCGCTCTTGTCGGTGTCGGACAAGACAGGCATTGTTGAATTGGCCAAGGCCTTGCATGAATTGGGCATCGGCCTCATGTCCACCGGAGGCACTTCCAAAGCCCTGGCGCAAGCGGGCTTGCCGGTGCGTGAGATCAGCGATGTCACCGGTTTTCCCGAAATGCTCGATGGCCGGGTCAAGACGCTGCACCCCAAAGTGCATGGCGGCTTGTTGGCCAGGCGCGATGTGGACAGCCACCGCGCTTCCTTGCTCAGCCACGACATTGAGACCATCGACTTCCTCATCGTCAATTTGTACCCGTTTGAAGCGACGGTGGCCAAGCCAGGTTGCACACTGGACGAGGCGATAGAGAACATCGACATCGGTGGTCCAGCCATGGTGCGCTCTGCAGCCAAGAATTGGAAGGATGTGGCTGTGGTCACCGATCCAGCCCAGTACGCCGGCCTGGTGCAAGAACTCCAAGCCCAGGGGGCGCTGAGTGACGCCACCCGTTTTGCACTGAGTGTGGCGGCCTTCAATCGCATCGCGCAATACGACGCTGCGATTTCCAATTACCTCAGCAGCTATCAGAGCGACGGCACGCTCGCAGCCTTTCCGGGGCAGAACAACGGCAACTTTGTGAAAGTGCAGGACTTGCGTTACGGCGAGAACCCGCATCAGCATGCGGCCTTTTACCGCGACCTTCATCCCGCACCGGGTAGCCTGGTCACCGGCATGCAGCGCCAGGGCAAGGAGCTGTCCTACAACAACCTCGCCGATGCCGATGCAGCCTGGGAATGCGTCAAGTCGTTTGCCACGCCTGCCTGCGTGATCGTCAAGCACGCCAACCCCTGTGGCGTGGCCTTGGGTCAGCACGCCCTGGAGGCTTACCAAAAGGCCTTCAAGACCGATCCCACCTCGGCCTTTGGCGGCATCATTGCCTTCAACTGCCCTGTGGACCTGGCCACGGTCCAGGCCCTGATGGGGCAGTTCATGGAAGTGCTGATTGCGCCTGGCTTTGACGAAGACGCCTTGCAACTGCTCGCGACCAAGCCCAATGTGCGGGTGCTTCAAATCGGTTTGCCGCCAGGAGGCAACACACCCTGGTTGCAAGGACGCAATGCCATCGATGTCAAGCGGGTGGGCTCAGGCTTGTTGATGCAATCGGCGGACTTGCATGTGCTGACCCTGGCCGACCTCAAGGTCGTGACGCAGCGCCAACCCACGCCCGAGCAACTGCAGGACCTGCTCTTTGCCTGGACGGTGGCCACGTATGTCAAGAGCAATGCCATTGTGTTTTGCCGCGATGGCATGACCTATGGCGTGGGCGCGGGGCAGATGAGCCGATTGGATTCGGCGCGCATTGCCAGCATCAAGGCCGAGGCCGCAGGCCTGAGCCTCAAAGGCACGGTGGTGGCCAGCGACGCGTTTTTCCCGTTCAGGGATGGCCTGGATGTGGTGGCCGAGGCGGGAGCCACCTGCGTCATCCAGCCCGGTGGATCCATGCGCGATCAGGAAGTGATCGATGCGGCCAACGAACGTGGTGTGGCCATGGTCTTCAGTGGCGTGCGCCACTTCAGACACTGAGATCAGAGGCTGGCAAACGCCTTTTTGGCAGCCTCAATCGTGGCATCGATGTCGGCATCGGTGTGCGCCGCACTGACAAAGCCGGCCTCGTACAAGGCAGGGGCAATGTAAACCCCTTGATCCAGCAAGGCATGAAAGAGCGTGTTGAAGTGCGCCGAGTTGCTGGTCATCACTTGTGTGTAGTTTTGCGGCAATTGAGGCAGCAGGAAAAAGCCCATCATGCCGCCTTGTGAGTCACTGCTGAACGCCACGCCCGCTTGGGCAGCAGCGGCATCGAGCCCGTGCATGAGGCGTTGCGTGCGTTGGGCGAGTTGGTCAAAGAAGCCCGGCTGGGAGATCAGCTCCAGGGTGGTCAGGCCGCAGGCCGTGGCCACCGGGTTGCCCGACAAGGTGCCCGCCTGATAAACCGGACCCAGGGGAGCGAGCTTGTGCATGATGTCGCGGCGCGCACCAAAGGCGGCCAGCGGCATGCCACCACCAATGACCTTGCCCAGCACCGTGATGTCGGGCTTGAAGCCGGGGATCAGCTTGGCATAAACCGATTGCGCCCCGCCCAGCGCCACACGGAACCCGGTCATGACTTCGTCAAACACCAGCAAGGCGCCGTGCTGGTCGCACAACTCGCGGCAGCGCTTCATGAACGGCACCGAAGCGCGGACAAAGTTCATATTGCCTGCAATGGGCTCGATCATGACGCACGCCAGACTTGCCCCGTGTTGCTTGAAAGCCAGCTCCAGCGCTTCAATGTCGTTGTAGGGCAGCACCATGGTGTGTTGCGCCACTTCGGCGGGCACGCCCGCGCTGGTGGGGTGACCAAAGGTCGCCAGACCCGAGCCGGCCTTGACCAGCAGGGCATCGGCATGACCGTGGTAGCAGCCCTCGAATTTGAGGATGGTGTTGCGCCCGGTATAGCCGCGTGCCAGGCGCAAGGCGCTCATGCCGGCCTCGGTGCCCGAGCTCACCAGGCGCACCATGTCCATGCTGGGCACTTGCTTCAGGATGGCCTCGGCCAGCTCGATTTCACGCTCGGTGGGGGCGCCAAATGAAAGCCCGTCCTGGGCAGCTTTGGCAACGGCTTCGAGGACTTTGGGGTGGCCATGACCCAGGATCATGGGACCCCAGGAGCCGATGTAATCGATGTAGCGGCGGCCTTCGGCATCCCACATGTAAGCGCCTTGGGCACGGGCAATGAAGCGGGGTGTGCCGCCAACGGCGCGAAAGGCGCGAACGGGTGAATTGACCCCGCCAGGGATGACCTGTTGGGCGCGTTCGAACAAATGGACGTTACTGCTCATGGCTGTTGCTCAATGTTTGGAGGAAGTGGGGGGCAGGTGATCCAGTGGATTGAGACCTGGCCCTTCAGATGGATCGTCAGAAGGGTCGTCGTGGTCTTCGTCTTCATCGGCATGCGCCCAAAAAAGACGATCGGGCAATACATTGCCCATGCCAGGCCTGAACCCGTAGGCCAGGCTGCCTTGCAAAAAACTCAGGGCTTCGGCGCATGCCGCTTCGAGGTCCGCGCCGCTGGCCAGCAAGCCTGCCAAAGCGGCGCTCACCGTATCGCCCGCACCGGTGAAGACGGCGTCGAGGCGTTCAACCGTTTCGGTGAGCAACACCGATTGGGCATTGGCCAGTTGGTTGTCGATGCGCTGGTGGCCGTTGTTAAA
>JACCEA012342814.1_pt1 | contig 112663 bp, 107 predicted proteins | sample 7449851 | NCBI WGS metagenome assembly JACCEA01 (sample SAMN15323453, study PRJNA562643) | freshwater metagenome | isolation source: river surface water | place: USA:Blue River Watershed | collected 2017-08-18
AGCTACTCTTGGCTTTGCCAAGACGCTAAAAAATTGCCTTTGCCATTTTTTAGCTACTCTTGGCTTTGCCAAGACGCTAAAAAATTGATTAAACCTAAACCCCTTTTACACCAGTAAATAGAAGATGAGCATTACCTACGAAATAATTGACAGCTTATATCGTAGTCGCATTACACTTTTGGAACACTTGAAAACACAAGGTTACAATACAGAACCCTATGAAAAATTTAGTCCCAAAGAAATCAAGGAAATGGCTGAAGCGGGTGCTCCGGCACTTCAAATGGAAATTAAACGTGATGAACCAGACCAAGAAACAGGTGTTGATTTGTGTGTTGTGATGTACTCTTTGGTTCGCATCAAACAAAAATTAACGGGTGCGACATCTGTTCTTGCCAAACTTGCCGACCAAAAAGCAACAGGTTGGCCTTTGAAATCAACAGAATTCATTATGATAACCTTGGAAGATATTCCTCCCGCTTCAAACTTTGATGCCGCTGCAGCAGACGCATGGAACTCAAAGAAGATGCGTGTTCGCTTCTTTACGGCAAGTCGTATGATTCATAACCCTTTGAAACATGTTCTTGTTCCAAAACATGAAAAAGTTCCACAAGCGGAACATGAAGCTCTTCAAAAAAGTTTGTATGCCCAAAAATCACAGTTTCCTTTGATTCGTTTTCACGAAGATCCAATTGCTCGTTGGATTGGTGTTGTACCTGGCGATATTGTAAAAATCACAAGACCTTCACCTTCCTCTGGTGAAACAGTTGTATATCGTTTGTGTGTCGCATAGTTATTAGATGGCATCAATCCCTCTTACAGGTTTGAAAGATATGCAAGGAAATATAATTCCAACAGACAAAGCACCACTCATAAATACAGGAATCTTTTTTTCAACGTCACCCGATGTAAAAGGTTCTACGCCAGTTCCAACAACATGTGATGGAATCATTTCTATGGCAAAACAAGTTCCAAAACAACAGTTTGTTATCAATTACAAAATAGCAGATTCTTCAAATGACAATTCTCAACGATTAAATGATATAAAAACAAATTTATCTTTATTTCGTGATGGACTTATTGGATCAAATATTGATCAAGGACAACAAATTGTAAGCTCCAATTTGAAAGCAGTCCAAACCTATTTGAATACAATTGAAACAAATCAACTTCCTGTTTTACGTCAAGTGAATCAATGTTTGATTGAAACAACTGTTCCAGATACTTCCGAATTGGTTGAACAAACACAAGCAACAAGTGAATCAAAAGCACGTCTTGATTTTATAAAAGACAGTGATAAAAACATATCGTATTATGAAGGCTGGTTTCCTTTATTTCGTCCTATGAAAGAAGTTACCTTATTTGGTCTCTTCGCAACCTCCCTTTTACTCCTTTTACTCGCAATTGGAATTTTTCTTCGTTTAGCTGGAGTGGATTTAGATATAAAGTTTCCTGGACTTGAGTTTGGGTCTGAAGAAGGAGGTTCTTACACACCTTATATTTTAATGGGGCTTGGTCTATCAGCTTCTGTTGGATTATTACAATGGTATTTTAAAAAACAATAAATAGAAGATGGCACTTGATGCTTTAGGTAAAGACCCTTGTTCAAGATTAAATGTTGCCTCGTTTCCTCATTTGTGGATTCAACCCAATGCTTCCGAATCAGATACGTATAAACGTATTGCGACAAATGGTGTTCCAATTTCAATGTTACAAATGTTAAAGGGAAAAAGTTTAACGGGCGATATATTATCAAGTCGTGATCCAAATAATTCATATCGTCTTATTCAATTCTTGTCCGGTGGCGGTATAGCAGGATCAGGATATGGAAGTTTAGGGTCTATTGTGTTAGGTAGTGAAACATCACCTGAAACAATTGTGGATACATATTTTAAAAGTACAGCTTCGTATGGAACTATGATGTCTCCCTCTGTACTTACAAATATTGTTCAAACACTTCAGTCAAAGGGGTATTTATTGAAGGAATCTGATATCTACAATCCCGCACAACTTGCGACTCTTCCAACCCCTCCAGAAGTTGCCTCCCAAAGTTTATTATATTTGTACAAGTCTGAACAATCAACCCCTCTTTCTGCCTCTCAAAAATCACGTAAGCAAACTCTTGAGGCAACCAATTTGCGTTTTTTTGGAGCCTTTTTAGCGGAATATTGTTTTTATCGCACACGTTATCAATGGCTTCTTCAAAAATACTTTGATGTCTATAAACAAACAACATTCGTGGCTCCTGTACGTGATTCGCCTGTATTTACCCTTTTTCAAAACAGTCCTGGATCAGGAGAAAATCAAGCCGCAAATTTGAGTCAAATAACACAATCTGAAGTGTTGAAGGCTATGGCATACCAAATGGCAATCGTGAATACACGCATGACAGATTTACGTAACTTGTTATCCACAATTAACGAAGAATACAATCGCATATTCAAATTAATTCAACAAAATATAAATGATAAAAACTTAGCAGGATCAAATTCTGATTTAACAAAAACTGTTGCCGCTTTACAAGACTCTGCGAAAGAAGCCAAACAATATATGAGTGAAGCACAGTTTTCCCAACGTGCGGTTGAATATACCCAAGAAAAGAACCGTCACGCAACAATTTTACTTGGTTTGTATGCCGTGCTCAACATTGCGGCTCTCGCAATGATTTATAAACTCAAATAGAAATAATACTATAAAGCAGTAATTAAGCTTTTCCAAAATATCTGGAGAAGCTTAATTATAATCTAAAAACTTTTCAAAATATCGTTTTAACGATATTTTGGAAACACTTAACAGTAATGGCGTCGTTAAACTACGCGTTTCCTGCTGTGGATAGAGATACAGTTCAAGCTTTATCAGGTAGCTCTTCACAAAATGTAAATTCAAACTCTATCGTTGAACAAATCAATCAAGCTGAAATGTCCAATTTGGTTCAAAGTTTAAATAACGCAGAATCAACATCAAACAATACCCTCTCTTACGCAATGATGTTGAATCGTAATAAAACAATACGTGATATCGCAACAGATTTAACAGAACAAAATAACCGAGTCAAGAACGGAACAAAAGATACTTATTCCCGGCAATCCGAAATAAATGAATGGGCTGCGCAAAACAAATATGATACTTTGTTTTTTCTCCAAACAGCCTTCATTTACTTTTGTTTAGTTGTTGTGACTCTCTTCTTCCGACAAACCGGCTTATTCCCTAACCCAGTTGTTTATATCATTCTTGGCCTTGGTTTGTTAGTTGTCATTGGTATTTTGTGGAACCGTGCCTCTTACACGAGTGCCAGTCGTGATAAACGCTACTGGAACCGTCGCTTCTTGGGTCTTGATGATTCCAATTTGTCAGCACAAATGCAGTGTTCATTGCAGACAGCTTAAGCTGTCTGCAATATTACAGCGTTGGTTGCCTACGGCAATCAACTGTGTTCGCTCCAAACTGCTTAAGCGACCTATAATATTACAAAAATTTGTTATAAGGAATTTTACTTTATCTTCACATTGATGATAAAGTAGATGGCCACGACAGTTCAACAACTTGTTAATCGCGTGAATGACAACATTACAAATGTGACCGTACTTCAATCCCAAATTAATTCAGCCTTGACCAACATGAATTCATCAACCCCTTTAACACAAGATAATACATACATTCAATCCGAAATTCAAAAACTTAAGGATCAAGCAACCAACTATGACTCCCAATTTGAAGAAGAAGAAGCCAAGTTACAAGCAATGGGTGGAAAAACAAGAAAACAAACCTTACAAGAATTTGTTTTACTATTTTTTTATTTAGCAGCAGTGTTATTTATTATAAGTGTTATTGTATATACCTCTATAACAGAAGAAAATAGTAAAAAAACCGTTCAAATGGCCATTGCCTTATTTTTCATTTTGTTTGTCACAACGGGTATTTTGATACGATACGCATAAATATTACTCCGCAATATTTATGCTCATTAAAAAGTTTGATAAATCAAACTTTTTGATACGCTTAGACTTTTTAACTTGAGTTACTAAACACCTTCCCTACGAGTCGCAAGGAACTGTGCCATATCATCATCGTCATCAAACACTTTACAACGTTTATACACACCGTTATCTAAGTTACCAAAATCTTCATCCAAACGGTTTTGAAGCTCTTGTTTGCTAAGTCTTTTACCAGTCAAGGTTTCTTTGTTCGCATTCAACCAATTTGTATATGCGCGTTGAATTTCTTTGATATCTGCCATTTCGTCGCCATATTCTGCTAAACCCAAACGACTATCACGGAAATCCACCATACGTTCTGCTTTGAATCTTCCGTATTGATCAAAGCTTTCTTTGTATTTATTACTTTCTTGAATGACAATCGCAGGAACAGGTTCCATACCACGCACTAAGTACTCTGTTTCATACACATGAACTAACAAACTTAACCACGCTTCACGCCAACTACGGAGTTTCTTGTCCAAGTCATTGTCACGCAAGAAGAATCCTGGACGTCCTGCTTTGTACTCTGGGTCACTTTCATCTACGAAACGACTGTTAAATGGGATGACACGAATACGACGCCAAGTACCACGATCCATGGAATTTACAGGAGGAAGTTTGTTACACATCATGAAGAGCTTACCACTAATACGGAATTTTTGTTGGTCTTCAAACAAGCCACGGGCTTCCACAACGTCTTCACCCGAAAACTGTTTCATACGAGATGTGTTCAAAGGTTCATTCGCATCAGGTTCTTGGAGAAAGATAAAGCGACGATTTTTGATTGCCACAATATCTGGATTCGCTGCACCACTTTCAGGACGCTTACGAGTCAAAGCAGTACTTTGGAGAGAACCACAGTATTCACCCAAACTCATGCGCATAAGTTCTGTGATTTTGGATTTACCATTACCACCACAACCAATCCACGTATAGTAACATTGTTCTCTGTTCATACCTTCCAAACAAGAAGCCATCAAACGAATAAAGTAATTACGCAGGTCTTTGTCTGTAAAGATTTTGCTCATAAATTCCATCAATTCTTTTTGCTTAGGATCATCTGGGTCATAGGGGTGATATTCAATTGCTTCATGGTCAGGTTCATCACGACCTGCTACTTTGCTTATATAATCATCAGGTTTGCCAGGACGAAAGACAACTTGGATTTTGGTTTTTCCTGTTACAGGGTCTTTGACTTCGTTGCGTAAATCTAACACACCATTTTTACAAGCAATTAAATAAGGATTCATATCCAATTTGGATTGGAAATCTTCTTCATAAAACAATTCTACAGCTGCCTTCATGATACTTACCTTGTAATCTTGCTTGTACAAGTTGTTTTCCATTTTTAAGAGAGTTACAAAGCGATCACCATCTGATGTTCCTTCTTTCCAACGTGTAAACATATCGGCATTTTTCTTATCACTTATATTTTGAGGATTACGTTCCATTTCTTCTTGCCACTCCTTAAAGTTCTTTGTCTTGAGTCGTTCGCGTGCTTGCGCAATCAAGGAATTTACGTGCGTACTCAATTTAGCTTGGAGTTGCATGCCTTGGTTAATACGACGCCAACTGTGTAGCTTCGCATCAAACATAAACCATTCGGTACGACGGGCTTCCAAAGAGGCACAATAATCTCCTTTGAATACTTTACGGAGTAACTTGGCAATGTGAAAGTGATCATCTGAAACGCGATATTGAATATAACGAACATGATCTTCTTCTACAATTTCCTTGTACTTGACTGGATCATCCTCTCTTGCCCAATAATGAAGAGACTTGATAGTCAGTTTGGAACCTGCCGTATTACGACTAAACCCACGAATCCAATCACGACGATATTTATTCCAATCAGTTCCATCGGATTTTGTTGATTTCTTGGAAAATTCCACCCAGGTGTCAAACATGTCTTCATCATCACAAATGTTGTACAAACACCAACCTACTTCCATCCACGTCTTGTACGTATCCGCACGTTCAACCGATAAACATTCAACTGCCAAACGTTTGACCAAATCTACTTCGCCATCATCAAATTCTTCATTGACGTAAGGATTTGCGATGGAGTTATTAACAAGTTGAACATTCGCAGGTTCTTCCACAGCATTTGAATGAGAAACTGGTTGAGCATTGGAAGAAGTTGGAGGACGCGCTTTCAAATACTTATCAAACAACTCCTTTTGCTCTTCCCGTACCTCGTTATCATCTTCATCTACTTGATAACGAACACTTAACAGATTCAACAAACGACGAGATGAATAACTATTTACATCATCTTCGATAATTTCTTCCGTATCAGGAATGTATTTGAAGACCATTTCCAGTTTGTAAGGTGGAATACTAGGTTTTGATTCACCATAAAAGAACCAACCTTGCTTACGAACCATTGATTCATCATAGATATCCTCAACTGTGTTGTTATAACTGATACTGTCAAAAGCTTTAGAAATTGCTTGTTGGTCAATCAACCACGCACGAAGCACTTTTTGTTTGTCATTCGTGAGTGTAATATCAGGACATTGAATATGAATACCATCTTTAACAATTTTTTTACCAGAACCTGTTACTTCATACGCTTGAGGGCGCAAGGATACAAAGTAACGAAGATATTCATAACGTTCAGTTTCAAAGAAAGTTTGAAGTCCTTTGGATACGTTAGTTAAGAAATTGGAAATATGCGTTTTGTTGAAGCGGTGATCAAGAGAAACTGTTTCATCAAATTTAAAATCTAAATCAATTAAAATGGGTTTGGCTTTATCTGGACGTGGTTGTTCAACTAAATTAATTGGACGACCCTTTTTCACAAATAAGTAATCATTCAAATTATCTAAATATTCATCATAGTGTTCATCAGGAATTAACCATCTTTTTTTTACTTGACCCATACCACATACAGTAACATCCTTTGGCGAAGTACCCGCAGGTGCCTCATGTGCTTGTAGAAAAGCAGATAATGGATGTTTTGAGAAAATGTCGTAGGAGGCCATAATTGTGTTTTGTGCTGCCATCCTAACTAATCCAATTTAGAAATCACTTTTTTTTTCGAAACGCACATTATTCATATTTTACGCATTTTTATTATTTTGTTGATAATGTAACGGGGATAGAAATAACACCGTCAAAACGGAAAAAAAGTGATTTCGATCAGACCAATTCATAAAGCACAACTATGACTGACATATTTAAATTTCATCCAACTTCTGCGGATGCCGCTCCTGGAAAAGGTAATGGGGAAACTCTTGTATCTCCTCCTTCCACCTATTCTGAACTTCGTAAAGTAACAAATTGGCGCAGACAACTTGCGGCAGGTGATACTTCAGTTCTCCCTTTGACTGGTAAAGCAGAACTTTGGGAAGCTCTTCCTCGCAAACCACATGTACGTCGAACAGATTTAGAAGAAGTCCGTCAGAAGCTGGTGGAAGGCGTAAAGCCACAAGGAAATATACCCGAGCAAGCAGATACAATGGAAGCACCTGCAAAAAGTTCTAAAAAACCTCGCTCCAAAAAAGCTGTCAAACCTATAACACCTCCTTCTGAAAATGAAAATGAAAACAACAACAATAAAAATGTAGTTGTTGATTCAGGTTCGAATGCTCGTCCTCCTGCTGTTTGGGTTGAAAATGTACCTGAGATGGAAGAAGAATTTGCTCCCCCCGATATGAATGAAAAAGAAGAATCTTCCACTCTTCACTTTTGCCCAGTATGTCGCAACTATTTGTTTGCTCAAATTGAAAAAGAAGTTGATACAGATTCACAAATTCTTATTCGTCTTTGTCGAAACTGTGGATACAAACAAACGGATGTCAAAGGTGGGTTAGTTAGTGAAATTATTGTTGGCGAACGCTCAGCAGAATCTTACAAGATTCTCTTGAACGAATTTACTGTGGAAGACCCTCGTCTTCCTCACATTCACGGCACAATTAAATGCCCTGACCCTGCTTGTTCATCTCACAAATCCACCTCTGACATTATTTATATGAAATACGACCAAGTCAATCTAAACTTCCTTTACATTTGTAACATCTGTAAATTTACTTGGCACAGTACGCGTTAAAAAAGACTTTGGTTATAACTTTTGAATATCCTGTAGCGTAATTTTTTCACGACAAACTGGACACTGTTCTTTGTCTTGAACACATCGCAACAATGCCTCATAACTTACCAAATGACCACAAGAACCACAAGAAGCGTTTTCACGTGTCAAAGGAATCATCATTATGGGACAATCCTCTTTTTTCTCAATCACATGACTCACAGCCATTTCCAGAATATGTTTTGGAATATGTGATTTTACCACTTCTTTAACAGGTATAATTGGTTGTGGTTTTTGAAAGAATTGGTAGCTATCACCCGCTTTGATATGGTAACGACAACTTGAATCTTCCCCTTTTAACACTTTATAAAATTCAGGAGGCATCGCATAGTTTTTCACATTTAACACATTGTGAAGTTTCATTACATCAATACGACCTACCAAAGGAGATTCGACTTCTTCCATACGTTTCGTAATTTGAACTTTATGGATTTTTTGTGGAAGAAAATTGGTTTCCTTTCGCTCAATGTAAAAGGTACATCTTATAAATCCGATTGCTTTGTCTGGATGCCAAACAGAATTTTGTAAAATCTGTCCTGGATTTTCTATGACAGTAAAGTGATAAAAGGAATGATGACGATATAATGGTTTTTCAAAATGTTCTACATGAAACAAAACCATACGACGAGTTTCTTCAATTTCTGCTAACATATATTCATGAAGCAAAACAATACTGTAAGGCATTGAACTTGTATCAAAGTTCCATTGCGATACATCCGAATAATGTTCAACACTGATTTCGTTTTTGTAATCACGAATACTCATTTGGATTGCTTAATACATATATGGAAAAAATATCAATTTTTTTGCTAGTTGTTGGCGAGCCAACAACTGACAGGTAAATTTTTTCTAACAAATATCTATCTCTGCTTCATATGAAGCAGGTTTTGTTTCTTTATATAATTTCTGAAGTGCTTGAATATACTCTTCGCGCAAGCTCTCAATCGTATGTGTTGTTAAAACTTCAATAGGTTCCCCTATAACAGTTACAAGAGGAGTTTGTTGAACACCCATAATAAAATGTAACCAACTTTGTATTGTTTTCCAAGAAGGAATCGGTAGAATACAATCATATTTGAAAAGAACATTTTGCATACTCGTAACATATGGATGATGAGATAATTCATATAATTCATTTTCACCATATGTGATCACAGGAACAAGAGATGTTTTTGTTTCAATGGCTAAACGGAATATGCCTGAACGTTCTCGTATCTTGACTCGTATTCTTCCTTTTTGCGTTTCGTACATTTCGCGGATTCCACCAGGAATGACAGACAAGGTCTCACCTCCTTCTAACACTTTTTTCATATTCATATACCGATTACTCACAGCTCCTAAACTATCAAGTATCTCTTCGCCAAACGGTAACCAATACAAGTAACGAAGCACGCACGATTTTCCTCCTCGGAGTGGCCAATCTGTGAAATTGGTCATACGGTGAAAAAAGTAACTTACACTAAAAGCTCCATGTGGATGAAAACAAAGTATATACGGTTGTTTTTTGATTACCCCTTTTACTTGAACTTGAAACATCTTTTTTGCAAACGTCTGTATATACTCTTCTTGATTTGGAAACCAAATACTACTTACTTTATGAATCAAAGAAAATAATGGAGTTATTCGTAGAACTCCTGTATAAATACATAAGAATAAAACAAAAAATGTGACTAGACCAATTGTAAAAAATGTAACAACAGTTCCTACTAAAAGTCCAATTGATAAGGAAAAATATGATAATGGAAATCCCAATGTTAAAAAGGGGAACATTATTTAACTAACATCTTCAAACAATCTGTTATGATTTGTTTGGGCGAACACATTGGTGCTTTAAATTCTTTATCATCCGTTTCCCAATACATCCATTTTAATTCCCGTTCTGTTTCAGTCAGTTTGACATAGTTTTTTGATTTTTCATCAGCCGAATGAATTCGTTCGCGTATCCAACCTCCCCATATAGCTCCAATAAACTGACGAATATCTTCACGACTCCATATACTTACCAAAACTTGAAAAATATCGCGTCCCACCTTTGGACAAAAATCACTTGGAGAAATAATCCCCAACTCTGGATCCAAGTCACGAATATCTAACATTTTGTGAATACAGCTGTAACCAAAATCAATAATAATAACTCGAAAAGGAAATTTTATTTCTTGGGGTGTTCCTTTTTTAAAAGTAACAGGTTCGTCCAACACAAGAATGTTATTCACTTTCAAATCACGATGGTCAATTAAAAGCTCATATTCAAAAATATCAAGAATGTACGCAATTTGTAACAAAACTTGGGGAAATAAATTTGGATTTTTTTTAAAATGTTTTGCACACCAACTTGATAATAGTTGTGGTTGAAAGTATTCCATTGTGTAATAAATAACCCCTGAAGGCCGAGACACAAAAATGTCATATACTTCTGGAATCACTGATTCCATACTAAATCGTTTGAGTTCTTGATGAAGTGACCATTGAAATAATGCCTCATAGAGCAAATTCACAGTTTCATTCAAAGGAGTTTTTAACGCAACAATCTTTCTTCGCCCATCAGGAAACTGTTTTTCAAATTTATCCACCTGACCAAACTGTCCTTTTCCTAATGCTTGTAAAGGATGTAAATGAAATAAATGTTCCCCTTTTACCGATTTTACATCCGCTTTTATAGTTGAAAAAGGGATTATTTTTTTTGGAATATAAATCCAACCATTCGGCCTACTTTTCCACTCAATTCCTAAACTTTCTAAGGATTTTTCCTTATCCATCTATTTTGTGTCTGTAGAATAAGCCCACAACTCAAAGGGATGCTCTTGTGAAGACATTCCTACATTTCCATACCGTTTTGTAAAAGAAATAGGTGGCTCACTTCGTAAGCGTTCATCCTCCAAGTCATACCAACGAACAACTGTTTCTTTTAAAGATGGTTTATCCTCTCTAACAAATAAAGGCAAAGGCACATAACGAGAACCCCAAGCTTGAAAACGACATGCGATTGTATCTGGATTCAAACGACAACGTCGTAAATGTTCTGAAGGAATACTCGCAATAGCTTCCCACTCTGTCACAGGTGACCAACCTTGTTGTACAAGTTGCTCCTTCCAACCTTCTTCATTTTCACGTTGATTCACATGAATTATCTCGTGACGTAATGTTTCTTGAAGACGTTCTTGCGGGTAATGAGCCGGAATACAAATAAGATTGGGAGCACGTGTATGTGGAAGTCCCGCATCAGCACTTGGATTCATAATGATAATTTTATACCCAGAACCAACTGTTTTTTGTGCCTTATAACCTTGACTCTGGTCATGCCAGGGGACATAATTACAACCTTGACGAGCTCTCGTATTCAAAGTATCTCTTTGACATGCCGATTGGTACTTATCAAGAGTATCTGCCTTCTTTAATAATTCAGCCGCTAAGCTTCCCATTTCTTCTTGTCTGGTTTAAAAATTTATATAGATTTTTTTTAGACGATGGAACCTTATACAATAACATATGTTGCCGCATTTATTGATATATATGCTGACCAAGCTGTCAAAGATTTTATTAAAAAACCGAATACAATGCGATATGAAACATTTCGTAAATTAGCGAATTGTAAAATTCCAATAGTTGTTTTTTTAGATCCTGAATCCGCCAAACTCGTCGCAGAATTTCAACACGAATGTAATTTACACATTGTTCCAATTCATTACGAAGAACTCATTACATATCAAGATATCAAAGACTTGGATTTAGAACTTCCAGGGTCTCGTTGTACCAAAAAAGACACTGTTGAATTTATGACCATCATGAATGCAAAAGCAGAATTCATGAAACGTGCGAAGGATATCAACCCCTTTTACACTCATCACTTTGCTTGGATGGACTTTTCACTTGGATATGTTTTTAAAGATCATGAAAATACCTACAAGTATTTACAAGATATTTGTCATCGCCCTTTACAAATTCCTTTGTATGTTGTCCCAGGATGTTGGCAAAAAGGTGTTGGAATCAGTTATATTGACCACGCAATTAATTGGCGGTTTTGTGGAGGATTTTATGTTGCCGATAAAGATTCTATAGAAGACTTTTACAACTTGTATCGTACACATTATCGACGAATGCTAAAAGATAAAAAAAGAATTTTATGGGAAACAAATATTTGGGCTTTATTGGAATTAGACCACGGTTGGAAACCAACCTGGTTTTTAGCTGATCACAACGACTCTATTTGTAAAATTCCCGAATCATGTTTTATTTGATTCCTTCTTTGCCCTTTTGCTCTTCATAATATCTTTGGCGAGACGTTGGTCTTCAATAAAGGATTTATCACGTAAGAAGCTATTGAGAGTTCCTTGTTTCGCAGGTTTGACAACTTGAACATTTGTAACAGGAGGATTTTTTTTTGGTGTTGTTGTTTCAACCGTTATTGTTCCACCAAACATTTTTGACATAAATTCACGTTTCGAAATGTTACGACACGCATTGAGTGCGTCTTTGAACAGCAAATCACCCGCCATGATTTCTCTTTGGCCAATTCGTTTGTCAGGGTCACTTGCCCAGGTTTGTGGGGCTACAAACCCCGGCAAGTGTTCCAACATAAGTCCAAAGAGCTGTGAAAGAGGATTCATCAATTGATGTTCAATATAATATTCTGGATCTGGTTTCAAGTTATTTTCAAGAATGTATTGGGGAGTTTCTACACGTTCTCCTTGAAGCTTGCTTGCGAGTTGTCCAACTGGTGGTTTTATATACACAAAGCCAATGCGGTCACCTGAAGCAGGAGCATTTCCTGGGTCACGCGCAGCTATGCGTTCCGCTAACATCTTGTGAGCAGGTAAAGCATTTTTTTCACTGTATTCCGCACGCAATGATTTTGTAATTGTTAGTTGCGATAGTTTCATTTTTCCTTCAACAAGTTCCTTTACCTTCTCTTTTACACATTGTACAGCTCCAGGAATATCACGATGATTTAACAAACGGTCAATCGCCGAACCATAACACATTTTCAAAAGTGGTGCGTTATCACGTCTTTTGAGAACAATCCCCATCGATGTTTCCTTAAATTCATCAGGAGAATCTTCATACTTGTTACCTACATAACGCTTTTTACTAAAGATGATGAATGGATAAAAGACTTTATCATACTCAAAATCGTGCGGTGCCTTCAAAGCACCTGTTACAAATTTTCCTGCTTCTTCGGTTAATTCAATTGTTTTCACAATAGCTTCGCGGCCTTTGAGTCTTTCCCCAGTAACAGGATCTTTTGGATTAAAACATACAAAGATAGAATCTGTGTTATGAACCACAAGTGCTCCTGGCCCAACACTAAAGTGATGATTTTCAGTTTCTAGGTCATATACGTACTCAACATTGCTTGTTGGCAATTCATACATTTTTTTAATGGAAATAGCATTTTTTCGTTGTGGTTTTTTAGTTAGTGTTGTACGAAAGACAGATTGTTTATCGTGACGATCATTCAAACTTACAGAATAACCAAGACGACGTGCCAAGATATACAATCCTGTATTTACCTCCTTTCCCTTTTGATCCCAACGAATAATTCCATTTCCATTTGCTTTATCTCCATCACCTGAATAAAAGCCATCAAGAAAGCTTTGAATAATCTCTTCAGAAGCATTCAAAATACAAGAGGGAACTCGTTTTTCACGCTGTTTATTGTAAAAGAGTTCTCGGTAGCGTTTGGCATGCGGTTTAATTTCACCACTAGGAACAAGTTTATACACACCAGAACTTTCAATTGTGTCTAAAATTTTTGTGTCAAAGGGGAGTTTTTTTGCTGCCTTTTCAAGTAATTTCGTATCTGCCTTATTAATTGCCCACGTTGCCTTTATTCCACTTGGACAATCATATACATCCGCCGAACCATCTGCTAGAAAGAAGCCCATAGCCCAAGCTTCATCTTTTGATATTTCATTTATAGGATTTTTTCCAAACTCTTTGTCCATTGTAAAATTGTGAAGTAATTGAGTTCCAATATTGACATCGCTTGGTTTGCAATCAACACCATCCGAACGAACTAGACTATGGTCTTCTGTACAATCAACAACTCCTGAATGTGTAAGAATGCGATACATCTTTTTACCCGGTTGTAGGCGATGACGAATAATGCGACAGACGTTTGTCCATCCATTTTCAGTCCAAACCCGCAATTTTCCATCAGGGACTTGAATAGCTTCTTTTGTTTCGTGCCAAGAAGCCCATTCACCTAAATTACAAAGATTATCAATACGACAAAGCTCTGGATTAGATTCACCTTGTTGATGAATATACAAAGGTGTATCCCCTGTTACACTATCACCATACACAATCTTTGCTTCTGATGCCTCACAACGAGGATCTTTTGCACCAGGACCATAAAACTTTTCAATCGCTGTTTTCGCAAACATAATTTGCTTACGACCATACGCTGTGACTGAAGCTGCCAAATGTTGAAGACGGATTTTAAAGGTACCTGAACCTAGCTGACCATACAACGAGTTCGCTGTCACTTTGTAAGCATTCTGTTCAGCATCGAGTAACGCTTTTTTGAATTGGTCATCCGTCTTCGCCATTTCATTGCGTTTGGCTTTACGAGCAGCTAACAACTTGGCGACAATTGTAGGCAAACTCCCTTTGACATCTCCAACAGGTTGGGCATAACGACAGACACGAATACCATTTTTGACTTTGACTGGATTTTTACGAGTATCGGCAGGATCTGGACGCCAAATATCAAACTCAATATCTGTAAAACGAGTTCCAGGTGGCGCTAGCTGTTCTGCTTGTTCTGAACCATATTTCAAACAAATGAAATTTCCTTTGTTATCATAGTCCTTCACCCACACCAACATATCGTGACTGATATTTTCACTGATGATAGTGGAAGGATACAAAGAGGCAAAGTCACATACACCCACAGGTGCTTCCGTGTAAAATCCTGGTTCTGGATCCAACACAATCGCACCTTCGTAACTTTCCGCACCAGCTTCTTGCTGTGCTTGTGGTAGTACTTCAATTAACTGATTGGCCACCATACAATCCTTGAAAATCAAACTTTCAATCTTCACACCTTGACCACGTGTAAAGATGTAACTTACAGGAACGGAACAAACATTGGCCATGGACATTGCTTCGTTAAATACTTCCAACTTGCGGTACAGCTCCAACACTAAGTCGCAGTCCTGTACGCAGTAGGCTGCCACTTTCGCACGGTCAGTATTTGAGCCGCGATGAAGACGAAAGATTTCCTTTGGAGGTACATCATCCTTTACAACCGCCCATTTAACGGCTTCATTCGCCACCGCACTCAACTCCTCTTCTGACTCCACAACAAATCCCTCAGCTGTAATTTCCACAATGGGCATCTTTTCTGATAAATCTTCACCTAATTCATCCAAGACCTGAACATACCGACCAATACGAGCATCTCCCTTTTGCTTCGTTTTCAAAATCCACTGCCCTTCTTTGACACCTGGTTGAATTCCACTGAGCTTTCCACTCAAGAACGCTGCGGCAACGGCATCCAACTTGTAACTTCCCATTTGTACTTTGCGCTTGACGTGACCATACAAGTCAATGCGAAGGCGTCCAGGCGTTGTCCACATGTATAACATGTTGTCTCCAAGAGCAGAACTACTCAACATCTTTTCTTCTAAATCCACACCTGAACCCAAATCCATCGCACGAGATAAAGCTTGAACATCCTCATCTTGCTCAATTCCCAATTCACAACAGCGGTGCCACATGTATTTTTCATCAAAACCAAAGATATTGAAACCAACAAAGACATCAAAGTTTTGTTCTCTTGCCCACGCAAACCAAGACAAAATTAACTCCTTTTCTGTTTTGGCGGTATGAACGAAAGCGCCAGGAATATCGTCACAACCACCGAGAACAAAGATATGTTTTTGACCTTGGGCTTGTCCTGTTTTCCAACTGACTGTACCAATTTGAATAATGGGGTCACCCGCAATAGGAGCCATACGTTTCAAATAACGATCCAACAGTTTGGTAAGTTCCTGAATTTTTTGTTCTTTATCTTTCAAAGTTAATCCTTCACGATTTTCCCACAATCCTTTTACAGTTTTCACAAAGTCATCAGATTGAACTGCGGCCGCAACTTCTTTTGGTTTGGGAGACAAAGTGGGATGTTGAAGTGGAGGAATAGTGACTAAACAACCAGGAACTCGTAAGAAAGCCTCTTTGATAAGCTCACTGACTTCTTCAGGTGTTTCAGCAGCAGACCAAAGTTGCTTGGCAACACGACGATATCCTTGCTGTGCCATAGGAAATTCACCGTCATGACTGTAACATTCAATATCCCAAAACGCATGATGAAAAGGAGCAGTGACTACACCCGCAGGTGCTTCTGAAGGAGAAATATCTTCCCAATCAGCATTTACTCTCAATAATGTTTCATCCTCTGATTCCTCTTCATTTCCTTTGACAGAGACCCAACCACATGGTTGAAGATTGCGCATGTGAAAGAAACGAAGCATTGGATCAATATTGGATTCGAATAACTTTGCGCCAACTAGTTTGTTTCTGCGAATATCCACATCATTCATAAACATTTGACGGGCTTTGTAAAATGCCCCCAAACTTGGAACAGTAAGTTTTACAAAGGGAAATGTTGTTCCACCAGTGTAACCAAAGAGTTTTTGTTTATAAACAATTTCATACTGAAAACTGGCAGATGCCTCTTTGAATCTGTTTCGCATCGTTTCTTCAATTTTGTATTTCCAACGTTTGGAATCTTCACCCAATGGAAAGCCAATGTAAAAGAAGGGGTGAAAACCAGTCACTTCAACACGAATAGATAATCCGTCCTTTGTCGCACCAAATAAATGAATTACAAGCTCGCGATTGTCCAAAGAACTGTTTTTATTCTTGTTTGATTTATATCCTTCTACATAACTATCCGCGTCAGATTCTACTTCACTCACATACTCAACTTCAACTTCATCATCCGTCGAACGAAGCACATGTTGATCCTTCGCAATGGAATCAAATATATGTACCTTGTATTCTGGCATTTTTCTATACTGGTTTAAAAAGAGATTTTCGTATCAATTTTTTTAATTTTGTTGATTTATCAACAAAATTAAAAAAATTATTGAGCTTGGCTTTGCCAAGCGAAACAACTTTTTTGCGAGCGCAAAGCGCGCAGCAAAAAAGCTTTTAAAAATTTATTGTAATTTATCAACAAAATTAAAAAAATTATTGAGCTTGGCTTTGCCAAGCGAAACAACTTTTTTGCGAGCGCTTTGCGCTCGCAAAAAAGCTTTTAAAAATTCATTGTAATTTATCAACAAAATTAAAAAAATATTAAGTTTAAAACATCAACTAATGCTTTCTGGTATGTCTTTTACTGCGTTTTTGTTTTCTAGTTTTACGTCCTTTTCTTTTTCCGCCCTTTAACATTAATGATAAACTTCCCAACACACCCGCTGGTATCACTCCTTGACTGACATCATGTAAGGTTTGAAGCAAAGCTCCACCTTTCATTGAATTTTCTTCATTCAAGTTATTCATTTCGGATGACATTACACCTGATGCGGATGCTTGTTTGAGCGGAACATTTACAATGCGATTCATATCGTTTAATGATTTTGGTGTTGGAATCACATTGGTCGCTTTCCCTTCCGGTGATTGAAATGATTCCAATTCCCCTTTTTCATTCACCACCATAACACTTGGTAAGTATTCAAAGTTTGCATTTTTCAAACTTGTGTTCTTTATCATATCGTCGCGAACACTCACGCGATTATGAATAGCTTCTTTTTCGCACATGGGATTCCAAATATCTTTTTGGAACTTGTGGCAATGCCCACACCAGTCAGCAAAGACTAATACAATTGTCACTTTGCCGTTCTTCAAAATCTTTTCAAGTTCAGGAATTTTAGATTCCATATCCACCTTTAACACGGACGATTTCTTCTTTCCCATCTTCTAACATAGAGTTTAGAAAGGAATGGAACTTCCCGTTTTTATCATATTACTCCTCTTAATTGTTGGAGGGGTCTATTTTGGTTCAAAATACTTGGAAAAGAAAGAAATCAAAGAAATTAAAAAAGAGGTGAAAAAGGAAATTCAATCGGGAAAGACGAACGAAGTTGTTGTCTATCAAGATGGTGGCAACGCAGCGCCTTACGCAACAACTCCCATCATGGATGTGGATGATTACGAATACAGCATGGTGTTTCAAAATGAAGGTGACCGCGGAATAACAAAAGCCCAACGCGATCGTTTGATGTCACAATACCCTATGGATTGGAGCACACAACCTCCCAGCTCGGCTCAATTCCAAAAAGGTGTTGAAGCTTTTCAAAATGAACAAAAAGATAAACTGAATAAACCTGAATTTACTGCGGATTTATACAAACACATTGACGGAAGCGATATGATTCCTCCCGACAAACTTGAGCTTGAAGGAAAAGAACGTGAAATCTTGGCTACGTATAAACCCAAAGACCCGCAAAGTTTGAATACGTATGACGCAGCGGATGCGAAAGAAATCATTAAACGTATTTACGATGCCAAAGGGGAAGTAGCACAGTATATGGAAGAACGTCCAGGTGTTTTCGTAATTTTAGACAAATACAAGAAAAATCGAGAAGTGGAATGGGAAGATGATGTGAAAGTACCGGAACAAGCACAAGTCACTAAAGAAGCAAATCCAAAGGCTGGTGAAGATACGATTGTGGTTCCACCCGCTGCGTATGAATACTCCAATGGATTAGACCCCTTTTTTACTCCAAGTACAAAAACAAGAGATGGTAAATGGGACTATACAAGTTGGACACCTGGGCTTGAACGGATGTTTGCGCCTAACGAAGCTCGCCTAAACTGGTATTAAACCAAACCCCCTTTAACAAAGCATATGACATCCACAGAACCCAAGCTAGATACTGTCGTGACTTCTGTGATTAATTCATTTAAACAACGAGCTGAATTTGGACAGAAAAAATACGGTACCAATTTGGATCGTACAGACTTGAGCGTGTTGGATTGGATTCAACACGCGCAAGAAGAACATATGGACGCAATTTTATATTTAGAAAAACTTAAACAGCTTCATCAGCCAAAGGCAACCCCCTCTAACTCAAAAGGAGCAGCAACAACTGATAAAAAAGAAGATGATGATAAACATATGACGCATTGGGGGTGCTAAATTGTTATTCCAAATACAATACAATTATATTCTTTTTCCAAATCTTGAATTGGATTTTTCAATACTTGTATTGGCATTCCAATAGGTGGTCCCAAATATGAAACTTGTTTTTTTTTCATATGTTCATCATGTAACGAAGGAATATATTTCATTACATGTTGAAGACAATGTCCAATAAATTCGTATATGAAATCTTCATTTTTACAAACACATTCTTCTTCAACACGCGTACAGATATAATCTAAATCCGTTTTGAAGTCCGTATATTCAAATGTTTTAAAATACGCAAGGTTCGATATGGAGAGCCATATTGATTCAGGAAGAAGTTCTTCTGGAAAATCTTCATGTATTACATCTTTTTTGATTTGTTCAAAGTTTTTTTGAATTGTTCTTGTAAGAGCATATTCAACAAGTGGTGTTATACGTTTTACAAGTCTGTAAAACTCTTTCGCTAATTCACTTGACATTCTTTTTAATCGTTTATAATGAATTTTATCATATAAGTAATCTGTTTCTACAATTGGAACTTGTAACCAATCTGTAAGAAAGTTTTCACAAATAAAACAGTTATTATTTATACATGGTGGAGTCGAACGAAACATTGATGGAATATTGGATGTTGAAAGAATTGGATTCATTTACTAAGAATCATTTTTTTTGTGCTTGGGCACAAAAAAATAATAAACTTTTTTCTACAAGTAGATAATGGATATTCCACCTGGTCAAGGATTTAAAAATCATGCAAAAATGCTTTTACGCAGAAGAGGAAAGTCTTTAAAATTACCACAAACACCATCTCCCTTACGCAAAAACATAACGCGTAACATTAAGAATTCTATGTTAGCAAGATCGAAATATCATTCAAAAACAATGAAAAAAAAGTCTCATTCTTCAAGAAGTCATTACTCTAGTTCAAATACTGATGCTTCAAGTTCTAATGGAAAAAGTCATTCCTCTAGTTTCCATGGAAGAAGTCACTCTCCAAGAACAAAAATTGTTGTTTTTAAACCAAGTAATATTCCAATTTTCAATATGCCGTCCAATAGTAAAAGACTTTCGAATCAAACTCGAAAAGCACTCAAAAATATTCAATCCGCTCCTCGTGAAAAAGTTCCAAAAAAATTAGTAAAATTTTTACAAAAAGTTGTTTATGATGAACTGGGTGAAGATGTAACAATGAATAACTTTGAAAAAGTTTTGGAAGGAGCAAATATATAACTTAACATTAACTTTCCAAAATATCGTTAAAACGATATTTTGGAAAGTTTTTTAGTATGATGATGAAGCTTTTCCATAATTTTGGGAAAGCTTACATTGACCACAAATCCGCTAATACATCCCCTTTGACACCTTCTTTTTTTTCCTTTTGACCCCATACATTTGAACTCGGGCGCATAGGCAATGGGCGATCCATATTTTCAATGAATGAATTGGGTGGTTGGTAATCTGCGGCGCGACGAGGAGGGGGTTGAAGTTGTGGTTGTAATCCTATATTCATATCTGGTGCGCCTAAGCCAAAGTTAGAGGGAGGAGGTGTATTGTTAATTAAATCAATTGCGCTATTAAACGCAACCGTATTTGAGGCAGGAGCAAAAGAGACTTGTTGTTGGCCTTGTGCTTGCTTTTTACGCGGTTGGGCAACGGGTTTTGGCGGTGCTTGAGGTTTGGGTGGAGGTTCAGGAGTCATGGCTTGGATAATGGGATTGTGTTTGACTAAATAATCTTTTTCATGATGCGCCCAGGAAATCCATAACAAGGTTGGCCATGTAAAACGAACTTCAAATCCCGATTGGCGAAGTTGAAAGACCAAATACACAATACAATCCTCCATATCGAGTTTGGGAAGTCCCAGGATAAACGGCGGGACAGAATACGTAATAGAAGCTGTACTCCCGGATAGTTGAGATGTCGTGTATATCCGATTGTAAATCTGCGTCAGCAACGTGTTGTAAGCACGAAGACGCGCATAATCCCGACGAGAACGCTTGTCAAACAAATCTTTCGGTTCTAAACGTGGTACCTCCACAGCTTGCCGCTGCATCTTCTAATGATATGTCGTGTCAAAAGAAAGTTCAATTGACCCGCATGCTTCCTCCTTTACGTCTTGCCTTATGTGGTGGTGGAACTCGCTGTATTGCCCATGTTGGTGTTTTCAAAGCACTTCATGATTCAAAATTGCTTCATTGTGTAAAAGAGGTGTTAGGGGTGAGCGCAGGGGCTTTATTTTGCCTGTTGTTTGCCGCAGGTTATTCCCTCCAAGAAATTGAACGACTTTCAACCGAATTTGATTTTTCTGTTTTACGAAACATTGACCCCGATTCGTTATTTAACTTCCCATTTACATTTGGTTTGGATTCTGGAAGTGGTCTTGATAAGTTCTTAATATCTATATTAAATCATAAAGGATTTTCACCTGATGTAACATTTGCTGAATTTGAAAAAAAGAAAAAAACGAAAATATCCTTTCGTTGTTTTGCAACAGATATTGAAACGGCACAAATACGCGATTTTGGAGTCAAAACGACTCCCAATATGAGTATTCGGTTTGCTGTTCGTGCTTCTATGGGTCTTCCCGTATTATTTACTCCAGTTTCTGATCCTGAAACTGGACATTTATTAATGGATGGTGGTGTTCTTCATAATTTACCTCTTGTATTTCAAACAGAAGAAGAACGCGAACATACTCTCGCTGTTTTATTTACAAATAAACCTCCACAAACACTTGAACGTGATTGTCTTCACGTCTTCCAATCTGTATATGATATTGTAACACAAATGCGTAATAAACCGTATAGAGAACGCTACAAAGAACGTGTTTTGTGTATTGAAGTGAATGGATTTAGCGCAGTTACTTTTGATGAATCAAAAGAAGAGCGCGCTCAACTTATTCAATCCGCATATGAACAAACCAAATCATTTCTTCATACACCTCCTTTTACACCTCGCCGGCGTTTTTCTTGTGCGTAAATTAGAAGCAAATGAAATTTAGTACCAAAAAACTTATGAATCTTGTGATTGGTTTTGTCGTTTTGTATGTCTTATACCAAGTTGGAACTTCACTTTTTACAAAGATTCGTGAAGGATTTAATGCTCCTGGTGGATCTCCTTGTGACAAACCTGAGGACTGTGAATCTCAACAGTGTGAAGAGAAGGAAGGGATAAAAATGTGTGCGGATATTTCTGTACCAATGTCTCCTGGCGCATAATTTTCTCCTTTAACAATGTTAAATGAAAAGCAATAGGTTGTTGAACAATCTTTTGCTTTGGCTTAGTGTATGTTAATCCAATATAGGTTGGCATACGGTCTTGATTCATTTTTTTAACTTTTTAAATAACCTAATATAAATTCAATTTTTATACGTTTTTCTTCAAGAATTCCATCCAACCAGTTTCATCACGACTTCCATTGTATTCAATGACTTGTCCATCGGCTTTTTCAAGCATGAAGGTTGGATAACCACGAATATTTTTACCGGCCATTTTTTCTTTGGAACCCGCAGCATCAGCTTCCACCATACTTACAAAGACTGTTTTGCCATTTACTTGGACACTTCCTTTGTCTGCTCCCCAAGCCTTGAAAATAGGTTTAACTTCTTTACAGTGAGGACACCATTCGGCATAGTATAATACAAAATTGTCAGTACCTTTCGCATCAGCAAATCCTTCAGAAGTATATAATTTCAAGTAAAGTAAAACAGCGACAATCGCAATCCCAAGTATGAGTTTGTTGTTGAACTTCATCTGATAATACTTTCCAAAATATTGTTTTAACAATATTTTGGAAAGTATTATATTAATATTAAGTTTTTCCAAAAAATCTGGAAAAACTTAACATCTGATAGTGAGTTAAACATTTTTTCACAGATATACACAGGCAGTCATGGCACTTGTATTTTCAAAAGGAGAATGGATTACTGTTCCATTGCCTTCTGATTCTGAATCATGGTCATTTCATGATCAGTTATTGTATGGAAACGTTTTTGCTTTGGCAACTCGCGAACATAATGTTCCAAGTGAAACGGCAAGTCAAATCGCAGAAGCAGTTGTTTTCAAACGACTGTATCCGGGAATGGTCATGAATCCTGAACTAGAAAAACTTGTATCATGGTTATTTCTTTCAAACTAAAAATCTTTTGGCATCAACATAAAACTCCAAAGAACAAAAAAGAAAAGACCTGCGTGAATAAAAAACCCAGCAGGTGTTGGACAACCACCTTCACTTGCGACTGTGACCCAATGACCTACAAACTTTTGTATAAGCTTGTATGTTTCTGGATTCGCAATTAAAAAGAAGATTAATGTGGTGTAGGCTGCGTACTTTGCTTTGAGCGCAAAGTTGATCCCTTGGTTCGTTTGTGGCTTTGTTTGGGTGTCTTTGCTCTTTCCAGAGTTCGTTTGGGAAGCAGACATTTACTACTACTTGTTGGGGTTTCATTACGTGACTGAATATCCCGCAAGCATGTCAAATATAAAAAGGTAATCGCACCTAATGAAATACCCCCTTTTTCAATTTCATCACGTTCTTCTTTTGTTAAATGTATTTCATCATCATATATCAATCCATGTAAAGCTGTTTCATCTGAATCCCCTTTTACATTGTTATTGAGCATATAAGCATTATTTCCCATAGAATCTGAATAAGCTTCTGGTGGTTTGCTGTAAAAGGTAATTGGTTTATTCAAATTCGCTAAAACATCTTGTTCTTCTTCGGAAAAACGTCCTTGAATTGATTTTTCAATACTGTCCATAATTTCATTTGATCTTTCACTACGAATGGGTGAATACACAATAGAATCCTCTTTTTCATCCATATCATTTGCTTCATCCAACATTTCATTTAACACGTGAAGAACAATTGGACATTGACCTAAATCATCAAGAGAAGCACCCGCCTTGTCCAAAAAATCTTGTACATTCATATTGGCTTCCTTAATGTGAAAGAGTAAGAGGGTAAGCATTGTTTCACATGTTGCCTCTTTTGATAATGAGGCACCACCACCTTCAAACATTTTTGGTTTGGCTTGCTGAATATTTGGTTCGCGAATTTGTTTTCCTTTTTCTAATTCACGTATTTGTTTCGTACGTTTCTCCAACAATTGTTGAAGTTGATCTCTTTGTCGTTCTAATTCGTCATGACTCGTATGTTCTTGCTCATATCCTTGGCGCACTCTTCCTAATTCTGTAACAACCCTCTCTAACTCCTCTCGCGTTTCCGCAATTTGCGCATCTTTTTGTTGAAGACGTCGTGTTGCTTCTTCCACATATTGTTGATCTTGTATTCTCACCTCACCTAATTCACCAACAAACCCCTCTAACATAGCCGTTTGTTCTTGTACTCTTTGTTGAAGTGCGTTGCGTTCTGCTTCTAATGTAGTAAGTCTTTCACGGCATTCTTCAGCTTCTCGTTCTAATTCAGCAATTCTTTCATCCTTGTCTTCAAGTTCTTCATCCTTTTCCAGTAATTGTTCTTGATAATCACTTTCTTTTCCTTCAAAGAAACGTTCTTGTTCCTGAATTTGTTGCTCGAGACTAGTTTTTTGTGCCTGGAGCTCACTTTGCTCTAAACGAAGTTCATCTAACTCATGTTGAACACTTTCAATCTCAGTTTGTTTGCGCACTAATTCAGGTCCAATAACTGTTTGAATCGCATATTGTATTTGTTGTAATTGTTGTGTTGCTTCCTGTGAGCGTTGTTGAGATTGACGTAATTGCTCATTACATTGAGCAAGTTGTTGTTCAAGTTCTTGTACTCGTTGTCTTGATCCAATTAATTCTCTTTCTTTGTTTTCAAAGCGTGTTATAATTTCTTGACGAGTTTGTTCCGAGTTTTCCTGCGAGTTTTTCAATAAACTTTGCGCAAAACGATATAATAGTTGTGACACTTCTGTATCTCCTTTTTCAGTAGTAACTACAAATTCTTCAATTCTTGTTTGTAATGTTTTATTCTTTTCCAAAATATCTTCATATTTTTTCTTTTCAAATTGTAATTCAATATTTTTGAGTTCAATATGAATCGCATGTAGTTCGCTGTACGCATTGAGTAAAAAGGATAGGTGTTCAACAAGTTGTGTCATTTCTTCAAGTTCTTTTTGTTTATCAACTGATGATCCAGCTTTATTAGATAATTGTAACAACTTTAAAAGTTCTTCATACAACTCTTTTCCTTGCGTTGAAACATTTTTTCCTTTGAATTTCTCCATCGTATTGATATAATTTTGAAAAATACGAACGAGACGAGTCATATCATCATTTGAAAACGTATCAATACGACTCGTGAGTTTTACTTCTTTCACATCTACATCTTCTTTCATCGTATCATCATTTCCATATACGAAACATTTTGTTTTCTCTTCACGGTCATACATACGATTTAACATATCACGAAGACCTTGTAAGATTGCCTTTTTTTGTTCCATATAGAGCGTATTTTCACCAATGGCTTGATTCGCCGCTTCAATCTCTTTTAACACTAATTTACGACGGTACTGTAAGGAATCTTCAAAATCAGAACGTAATGATGATGTATTCGTTTGTGTTTCACAAGGAACTTTTTCTTCAGGATTAAATTTTGTATAAGCAGCTAAAAGTTTTGTATGGAATTTATTAACATCTTTTATTTTTCGTGTGCCAAAGATGAAACGAAAAAGCTGTTTGAGTGAAATACGACGAGCTTTTTCTTCTGGTTCCAACCAACCCAAATATAATTTATCAAAATCTTTGGATGTGTAATAGGTTTCAGGAACATAATCTATTTCTTCCTCTATTACATTGTCTGATGTATTGAAACCAGCTTTTTTTACATTCGCATCTTCTTTGTTAGACGTTGGTTCATTTTTTTTAGCTGTCTTTGAAAAATCAAACACTTCGCCAAAAATAGTAATACGCGTATCTAATTCTTTTGTTTTGATTAAACCAATTTTGAATTGTTTATCTTTATCTTTGTGTTCTTCCCACCATTTTTTCTTTTCTTCATCTGAATATTTATTAGGATTCCCAAATAAAATATCAAGTCGTGGATATGTTAAAGGGATATTGATTGTTTCTGTTTTTACTTGAACGTATTTACGAAGCCCAGAGGGATATGTTTCTTTTTTTGGAGCCTCAGGTAAAATTGATTTTACATCACCCATCTAATGTTGATTAGCTTAGAAGTTTCAGATATGGCGACGCAAGAGGCAAAAATTTTCAATCCTTGGAATCCACGCAATAAAATTATTGATGACAAAACCATTACATCCATTTTAACAAAATACGGAGTCAAAGAAGTACCGCCACAGCCCAACTTGTTCCGTCAAGCATGTGTCCATAAATCCTATGTGGATCGTACCGAACAGTGGGCTGCTGAGGCAGCTGAAGGACAGGAACAAATTCTCGCGGAACGTCCCGCCAACTGTCTGCCCCTTCAAGAGGCTGACAATGAAGAATGTGAATTTGCTGGTGATTCTTTACTTGGTTGTGTCGTGGCGTTGTATTTGTATGAACGATTTGCCGGGAAAGGTGAAGGCTTTCTTACACGTCTTCGTACGCGCATTGTTAATAACAAAATGCTTGGCGCATTAGCCAAAAAAATGGGCTTGGAACCCTGGATTATTATTAGTCGTCACGTGGAAGAAGTTTGCGCAGGTGGTCGTGGAAATCTTCGTTTGCTTGGAAGTATGTTGGAAGCATGGGTGTATGCCTTATACAAGAACTTTGAGTCTGATGAAAATCCCGGTCACGCTTTTACAATTGTTCAGCGATTTCTAGTAACTGTTATTCAAAAACACGTGAATTTTGTTGAACTTATTACGGATGATAATAATTATAAAGACCAACTCTTGCGATTCTTTCAAGCCAAGTTTCATCAACCTCCTCGTTACAAAGAAGTTGAAGTTGTTGGGCCACCGCATGACCGTATCTTTACCATGGGTGTTGTGGATCCAAATGATGAAACGAAAATTGTCGCAAAATCAACAGCACGCAATAAAAAAGTAGCAGAACAAGAAGCAAGTCGTTTGGCATTGAAAAAACTAAACGCTGATTCAGACAGTGATTCAAGCAGTGTTTAGAGAAAGAGGCGTGTTTTTTTCATGTAACTTTACTCACACAGGTTAGATGGCTACGTCTGTTCCTGTACTTAAATTCAAAGGAGCCGTTAAAATTCGTTTGGCCGATACAACTGTCAAGGAAGAATTCAAAGATGCCATGAAAGATCAAACATCTGACTTACTCGCATTTCGCAAAAAGCCAGCTGATGACGATTCTTCCAAAAAAGCTAGCAAGGTTGTTGCTACCGAACCCATGTTTGCCGAAAAAAAGAAAAAAAAGAAATCCCAATTTGTGAAAGCAAATGATGAATTATTGGCTGAAAAACCAGCAGCAGTTCCAGCCAAAAAATTACAAAAATATAATGAAGAACTTCAGGAATATGGTATTGAAGTACTCGGTTCCGAATACGAAAATCCTTATGTTGATAAAGCGTTAGCACCTGTTTATCCTCTTCGAACACGTATGGGTTTTCAAAAGCAAATCTTAAAAGTATTTCAACGTTTTATGAAACCAATGGAAGATATTGGTAAAGAACCTGATTTTGATGCCTGTAAAAAAATGTCTTTGACTGCCCAACAACAAGTGGAAATGTATGAATACCAAAAATTTGTTCGCGAATATATTCGCCAAGCCTCTCCTTATCGCGGTATTTTGGTGTATCACGGTTTAGGTTCAGGAAAAACTTGTACTGCTATCGCAGCCGCAGAAGCTTTGTTAAGTGTAAGTCGTAAAAAAGTTATTGTTATGACCCCAAGTTCGTTGCGTGATAACTTTATTCGTGAAATGACCTTTTGCGGATTTCGTCATTTTCGATTACAAAATTATTGGGTTCAATTGGATAGTGCAACGCCTCTTTTAAAATTATTTGCCCGAGAAGTACTTGGTTTGCCAAAGGAATACTTGGCCAAAAATCCTGCTATATGGGTTCCTGATTTTTCCCAACCCGAACCCAACTTTAACACTTTAACAAGCGAACAACGCCAACAAATTACTCAACAAGTTATCCAACAAATCCGCGCACGTGTTCGTTTTATAAACTACAATGGTATTTCAGCGTCTCGTTTAAAAGAAATCGCGTGTGCTGAACCAACATCCACCTTATACAAACTCTTTGATAATTCCGTCATTGTCATTGATGAAATTCACAATTTAACTCGTCTCATGCAAGGAAATATTGAACCGTATATTCAACAATTACCTGGTGCGAAACGTAAAATTGCCTTTGAACCCATTGAACCTGGAGAATGGGTTCCAAAACTTTGTAAAAAGCACGTGGATCCAACACAAAAGGCACTTACAAACTACCACCGTGGTTACCTCTTTTACAGATTGTTAGCAACTGCAAAAAACAGTAAAATTATTGGACTTTCCGGTACGCCTTTAATTAACTTTCCAGAAGAATTAGGAATTCTTGCGAATCTTCTTGGCGGTTATATTCATACCGTTAGTTTTTTAATTAAAGAAGGGACTCCACAAAATAAAGCCGCAGTTGAAAAAGTTCTTCGTTCGAACCCCTTTGTTGATTTTGAAGAAGTGACGATTCTTGGTTCTTCCTTATCTGTCCTTTTTACATTATTACCTGAAGGTATGAAAAAGGTACTTGATAAAGATGGAGAACTTGGTGTTCAACAGTTACCACCTGATGAAGTTTCACCAAGTATTCAAGAAATTGCCGATTCCATCAAAACAACTCTTTCAGGTCTTAAAATGAGTTTAACAAAAGAACCTGAATTCAAATCTGAATCTCTTTTACCCGCAGTAGGTGAAGAATTTCGTCAAACCTTTTTGGAAGACAATGGTTCTGATTTAAAAAATGTGGTTGTCTTGCGTAAGCGCTTACAAGGATTGATATCCTACTATCGTGGCAGTAAAAAGGAATTAATGCCTTTGGTCACAAAGGATGAAGTTGTGTATGTTCCATTTTCCCCTTTTGCTCAAAAGGCATATACCGATGTTCGTTCTGCTGAAGTAAAAGCAGTTCAGAAAAAACAAAAGAAAAAGGGAGGTCTTCAAGGTATTGGTTCCAAAGCAACTGATTTATGGGCACAAATCTATGACCTTTCTGCGGGACAAAAATCAAATAGTTACCGCATGTCAAGTCGTCAAGCTTGTAATTTTGCCTTTCCTGAAACAATCGCACGTCCTCGTCCAAGAACCAACGACGAAGTGGTTCGCGATGTTGCGCAAGATCAGGACGAAATCTATGATGATAACGAAGTGGAAGGAAATAAGCAAGTGGAAATCCCTCTGACACCTGATATGGAAGCAGGAGAAGATGATGTGGAAAAGGCAAAACAAGAAGATGAAGAAATTGATGAATTAGCACGCCAAGAAGCCATTCGTGAAGCTAGAGAAGCAGGTGATGATGATTTGGCTGATGAAATTGAAGACGAAAGTTCTCCTGATACGATCGACGAACTCCCTCCTTCACCTGGCGAAAGTGTTTTGTTAGGTCCTGCCTTAGATTTGCCAGGAGGAAAGAAAAATCTTTCTGATGCGAATGCGTTAGCAGCACAACGTGCCAAAGAAATGTCAGAATGCCAACAAGGACGCTTACCTGGCGAACCTTATCCCAATGCAACTCGCCGTGCCAAAAATTGTTTAGAAAAATTTGTTGGTTCAAAGTTGCGCTTATATCCTTTGGGTAAAAAAACTTTGTCAGAATTCAAAGCTGGAACTCCTCCTGATAAAAATTTATTGATGAAATATAGTCCAAAATACGCAGCCATTTTACAAAATATTCTTTCTGCTCCTGGAAGCAGTTTAGTGTATAGTCAATTCTTGGATATGGAAGGCATTGGTATATTCCAAATCGCTCTTCGCAAAAATGAATTTGATTCCATTGTAATTGAAGGAGATTACAAAACTGGTTTTAGTTTCAGTGCGAGTACAATTGAAAGTTTTCAAAAACGTCCCACTCGTTTCCGCTATTTAACATTTACAGGTGGGGAACATCCATTACAACGTTCTCTTGCTTTACGTATTTTTAACGCAAAATATTCTGAAGATGCCGATGGTAAAGGTTCTTTTATTGAACTTCCTCCTGATATGTCAAAGGTATTGGTTGAAGCAGGATTCAAAGGAAATACGCTTGGAGAAATTTGTCGTGTCTTTTGTATTACTTCTGCTGGCGCAGAAGGTCTTTCCTTACGTAATGTTCGTCGTGTTCATATTATGGAACCCTATTGGAACCATGTGCGTACCGATCAAGTGAAAGGTCGTGCTGTTCGTATTTGCTCACACGTTGATTTAGAATACAGTGATGTTCCTGAAGAAAACCAACGCACAGTAGAAGTATTCACCTATTGCTCCATCATTAATCCAGAAATTCTCCTCCATCCTGAAGGAACTCCTGAATTTCTCCCTATTGATCAAACCATTTTAAATGAAGATGGAATTTCGGATAAAGAAGCACTCACAGAAGGATTTCCAATTCCTTCTGGAGCAAAGGAATATGTTCTTACAAGTGACGAATATCTTTTAGCACTTAGTCAAAAGAAAAAGAAGGTTCTTGAAAATATTCAAAATGTCATGAAAACCAGCGCTGTAGATTGCGAATTAAATGTGTTTGACAATGAAGATGATGGACTTGGTTGTGTGCGCCTTGGAGGTTCTCCAGAACAATATGCCTATCATCCAAACTTACAAAAAGATATTCAATTGACAGCCATTAAATTCAAACCTGGTCAAATGGCTGAAGAGGCCAAGAAGGCTCCTGGTGTTGAAGAAGGAGAAGTTGGAGTTGGTGCTCCTAAAAAACCTCCTATGGCTCCCAAACCAACAACTGTCAAGGCACGTAAAATTAGTTATGGTGGAAAAACATTTATAGCTGTTCCAGTTATTGAAAAGGCAAGTGGAATTGTGCTTAGCTACGATTTGTATGATATCAACGATATGTATCGTACAAAACGGTTAGGAACAACGCAAGCAGATGTCGCTGGAAATCCAACGGCAGATATTATTTTGATTTAGTTAGGCCATCTAGAAATCCATTTACCATCTATTTCTGTTTTTAAAAGTTCATCTGTGTCTATATAATTACGGAATCCGTGAATATATGCCACATCTCCTGTAAAACTTTGACTTTGCCATGTAACTCGTCCTGAGGCATCTTTGTAATTTGGACTTGTTCCACCTAGAATCAAATGACCCGCATGACGACGGTCATTCATCGCATTTCCATACAATATGGATCCCGAGGCATTTTGTCGTTGCTTCATCCAACCAAGAAGCTGACGACGACCCACATCCCCTTTTACATAATCATAGTCATATACGTGTAAATCAAAGTTACGAATACCAAATTTGTCCCCTACATATTGAATCACAAGAAAGTTCCATTTATTCACATAAACAGGATGTTCTTCTTGAACACTTCCTTTCCAATGACGAATAAAATAACGACCACCTTGATTGACCAAATAACAACCATATCCAAATTGATTTGTAAAGTTAATATGATGGAATAAACTTACTGTCGCACCATTTGCTAAATTTCCCATAGGACGAATTAAGAGGGTAATTGTTTTGAAGGCAGTAAAGGCAAATTGCGCACTCGTGTGCCACCAACTTCCAGATACGAAAGATAAATATTTTCCACTCTGAGAACTTTGAGGCTGGGTAGATTTGGTTTCAATATCAAAACTCCATATGGGCTGGCCAGTTCCATACGCATATGCGCATTGACCATTCCAACGTTTTTCAAACAATCCTAACATACTTCCGTTGCCACGATTGGGTTTCGATACGATTTCATATTGTAACCAAGGAGCTAATGGTTCTTGTGTAACGTATAGATTTGCGCGATTCGCAAAGGAATCTGCTGGATTCATTTCTGCTCCATTTCCTAACTTGTAACGGAAATCACATGTTGCTTGACCTCCTCCTTGAAACCATTTCGTCACAACAATATTTTTCTCCTTTTGCTTTTCTCCAGCAATACGATACTGCCCACTATAGTACCATGTTGGTCCTTGATATCTCCACGAACCCCAATCATTCATCTTAAACGATGTATTTTCAAATGGATTTTGATTCAGACTCAACATAAATCCATCATCCGTTTGAACAGCAAAGGAAACTGTTGTATCATTATCTGGACGAATTTCAAAGGCACTTGTAAAGGCAATATTATCTGCTGGAACACCCCATTTGTTCGCCAATGTATTTCGTTCAGGAAAGGAAGGAATTACTTCGCCATCTTTGGCTAAACGTAAATCGCAACGTAAAATAATGGGGGCTCTGTTTGTATCAGCAGCATTTACCAAATCAATCCAAACAGTTTCTGCTCCGCGTGTATTTTCATCACGTGGAATATCTGTAATAGAACCCGCAGAATCAATACCAATCAATTCTAAAATGGCGGCTTGATTTACCGATTTCACAGTGCTTTTGGAACGTGCGACGAGCCCATTCACATAATCCAAATACGCCTGTTTTTGTTTTCCACGAAAGTTTCCAAGACTCGCATATCCAGTTCCTTTTTCAGTTCCTCCACGGTTCAACCAATCTTCTTTCAAACATTTTACAGTTTGGTCATTAATTACTGTTGTGTTTCCAAGTTCATTACAAAAGTTGTAGTTTTCAAATTCACCTGCTTTTAAACACAAATCACGTGCCGCCATTCCAAGTTTAGCATTTTTTGAATTCGTATTATTCATCAAATTGTTAAAATCACTCAACGCGGTTGATAAGGCAGCGGAACCATCTTTGACAACTGCAGATGTTATATTGGGATTTGCCGATGCTTGATAGGAAGTAAAAGCAGGCATGGCACGTAAGGCAGCATCATAATCTTCACCTGCCTTTGACTGTCCTAATGCGGCTATTAAAGTTCCTTTGTCAGAACAACCACTCAAACGAGCTGCTAGAACAACACAATCTCTTGTTAAAGGTGGCTTACAAGAATCCAAATCATCTAAGGTCACTCCACCACCAACAAATCCTTCATTGCGTATATACTCGCTTTGAAATCCTTCATTAGGAGGACAAGAACCTGAACCTCCAGCTACAATATTCATGGGTTCGCATTGTAAAGAGGCATCATTTGAGAAACGTGCCTTGTATCCACCCGCTGTTTTTTCAACAGGAATAATGGCTCCAGATGATTTACAGTATCCACACACTTCCGCAAATTGACCCATGAGACGTAAGTGAGAACATTTTGAAGCATTTGAACAAATTTTTTGTGTGATTTCCTTTTCAGCCGATTGTAAATCCCAGTAATATTTTCCACCTCCTCTTACAGTATCTTGAATAGGTCCTTGCGCAGTTCCTAATGCGCCTTGATTAACTTCTGGATTCATTCCTGTGGAGGGTTGAAAAATCCAACCACACCCTGCGTCATAATAGGAACGATTGGCTTGATCCCGTTGAAGACGACGGAGACCTTCGATTCCTTTATAACTACGACATTGCGTAGCGGCTTGTTCGGATACATTTTGATTTGTTTTTGTTATATTTACTAAGTTTGTTCCAACTGGAGATGCTCTTTGAAGCAAACTCGCTGGTACATTGGCCATATTGGGTGGATTGGTATTCCCAACTTGCTGAATTTGATTCGTTTGTCGCATCAAATTCGACAAGGAACTCTGAACCCCTTGCATTCTATTTCTTTTCTTCTTTTTATTTTTATAAACGAGACAAACAAAATTTACTTATTTCCACATTTGCTTGTTCAAAAAAACGGTCACCTGTATAAAGATTTAATTGTCCTGAATAACGTTGTCCTGGTTGCGAACCTGTATATGTTCTGGAATTCACCGTTACAGTTACTTGACTTCCAATACACTCAATACGTACTTTTGATTCTTGATTGATGGGTAAGTTGTCCGTATCGAGTCCCCAATTTCCATCGCGGTTGTCACCAATACGAATATGAAGACGTGTGTTTCCTGGGAAGAACCATAAGGCTAAAGCACGTTGGCCATGTCCGCAACAATCCCCTGTTCCAGTTCCAAAACGAAATAAATTACTCCATCCCCCTCTTACACTTATTGGTTTTACCGTAAAAGAACAAATATAGTTTTCGGGCATTGTAAAATTACTTCTCGCAATATTGTTGCTGCGTGGAACAAAACTTGTTGGTAAATTACCTTCACATACCGGTTCTGCTTCAGCATTTACAACACTTCCTCGTTCATTTAACTTTACTTTACTCAGTACTGGATCCGCAATTGGTACCCCAAAACATTTTGCCCATGAATCTTTTTTACCTCCTTCTAAATCTCTTTTATTAATGTCTAAACTTCCAATCGCTTTATCAAAAATATCAGACAAGTAACGACGCACAGCTTCAATTCCTTTTTGTCCTCTGTATCCACGCGCAATACCCATTAATTCCGCTTCACCTTGTGGTGTTTCAGGATTTAATGAGCCAGATGGCTGACAGAACTGAACATTTTTTCCATTTAAACTTGTAAAACTTTGTGACGCGTATTTATACGTATTTCCAACTCGTTTATTCTTTTCACTTGCGTTACTGTACAAATAGACTAAGCATTTCTTATCTGGCATTTCCGTATTGTTCAAAAATTTGTCACAGGGAGTAGTAATATCTGCTCCAGTACAGGCTTTGGCTATTTCAGGATCCGTATCCACCATTCCAGCTTTTTCACGTATCCAACTCAAAAAATTTCCTAAACTCATTTGTCCTGCTGGAGGATCTTTATACCAAGTACCATCACTTGTACAACCCCCTTCTAACACTTTTTGACGCAAACATTCTTGTGAATACGAACCTGGGGCTTGTCCTGAAGGTTTCAAACAAGGGTCATCAATTAAAAGTTCTGCCGATGCCTGTTGTGTCATAAACGGCCCCGCTTTACAATCATACGCTGCCAATTGGTCTGGATCCACAAATGTTAAAGGAATTTTCCCCTCTAACACCAAACGGTCACCTCCTGGTTTCGCTGTCATTTGTCCTAAGGCAGTACGGCGAGGTGTTGAACCTGTCACGGCATCCTTTTCAATTAATGTTTGTAAATTGATACGATATGTTTTTCCATTTGGATTACTGGATTCCACACGACCAAATACCAAAGGTCCCTTGATTGTTTCCCCTTTTACAACTTCTACCTGTAATTGTGCCCCTTCAGGAACTTCACCGAGTTCAAATTTAGATAAAGAAGATGTTAAAGGGGTTGGGCTTCCTATTTGACGACCTGCGACTCGCACTATTGCCACGCCTTCACCTCCCAACAAGAGTGTTAAAGGTTGAAACCCCCCATCTGGATCAATCCAACTGAATTCCTTATTGGCTTGACAAATACCACAACCATTTCCAACAATACTTCCATGACGACATGCCAAGCGTTTTTGAAACATAGTATAACTCTTTTCATCAATTGCGAGAACTGGCATTGCGTCTTCCGAAGTTGTTGCGCCTTTACATACTCCAGCATTCAAAGATGGAATTACACGTGGAAAATTATAACCATTCATTTTTGCGACGTTCATTGCTTTTTCTTTATCTTTTTCATATACGACAACACCTGTAGGTTTGTTAAATGCTTCTCCTGTGATTAAAGAACCTGATGTTAAACACATGCCACAGTCTTTTACAAATTTGGGATCGCTAAAAGGATTGGGTTGTGTGCCACGTTCTTTACAAAAATTCACTAATCCTAAAAAACTACTTTCTGTATCAATACGAGGTGAATTTTTAACAGCGGGGTCTGTGTATGTGAATGAACCTGTTCCTGTAGGTACTGCCGTCGGAATATTCAATGCGGCCTCTGACACTTTGCGAATTGTATTTGCTTGATCCTCTGAAATTCCGATTGGTGCCGCAGGGTTATTTAGTGGATTTTGTTGGGAAGCAAGAGGATTCGTACGATCTTGAACTTGTGTTTCAACTGTTGTAAAACCTTCCCAGGCATACTTATTTGTTATTGTCCAAAGGAAAATAACAATTGCTATGATTCCTAGAAATAAAAGAACCTTGGGTTCCATCTATTCATTTTAAATGATTTATAAATTATCAGGACGTATAAAACCGGTCGAATCCATTTCACGTACAATGACACGCAATGTGACTTGTACTTGATGACTTTGATTTAATAAACGACCTTTTGTAAGCGCTGTATTGATTAAAAAGTCTGATAAATAACCTCCTGCCACTTGGTCATCAATTCCACCTGGCGCAACAGGTAATAATCCACCAGAGACTGCGGGGTCAATAAACTTCGCACGAACTAAAATAGCATTCGCGTATCCTTGCTTATTGTATCCATCTTGAAAAACCCATGTACCTGTTCCAGTTCCTGTGATAACTCCAGTTCCCACAACTAATAAACCACCCTCTTGCTGTAAATACGTTAGGGTATCTTGTAATTGTGCCACAGCGGAGCCTGTTGGGTCAGACGCCCATGTTAAATTTTTCATTACAATACGGTCACCCCTTGATACTGTCCAATGATTAAAATATGTATTTGTTTGTAACCAATAATAGGCCGAACCAGATACATCAACAGTGGCATCTTTTTGATAAACTGTTCCTGTTAATGATCCACCAGCTGTCATCACAGCTCCCGTCATTGCGAAAGAGGGGATAATCTGTTTAATATCTAATGTATCAGGAATTTCACTCAACACATTTCCGTCAGGGCGTTCAAAACGAAAAGTTAAACGTTGAATTGTTGATAAAGGAGTTGGTTTGTATTCCTTTTGACATTTTAAGAATTTTGGAATCATGGCAAAATAACCACGAGCAGTAGAATTTGTCGTATCGTAAATCCAGTTGGCATCGTATTGTAAAACACCAAACGCCGCATTCAAACTTTGGTTTGTTCCATAATTATTCGTATCCAATTCAGGAATACGCACTTGAATATATGGATATGATAAAATATTCATATTCACTTCTGAATTGTAGGTACTGCTGGATGGTTTTGTAACAAGGAGGTCTAATCCTTCTCCAGGCATAATGGCTTTGACAAGTTCCACTTTCGTGATATTACGAAATTTCACAGTGGAGGTGGGTGAAAGTCGGAGTCCTGTTGGAAGATTGGAGGGATCAAAACTGACACTGAAGTTATAACGGGTTTCTTGAGAATTATTTGCCCAATCACGATCGCCAGAATATACAAATAAGTTAAGTTCTGTTTCTTTGTAAGTCATCAAATCAGGTTCGCGTGTAATAATAAGTTGTTGCCCACTTGTTTCACGTGGAAAAGGAACGTTAGGTTGTACAATGGTTGGATTGCCGGCAGCTTGATTCATGGTACGACTAAGTTGTGTTTTATCACCCATGTACAGCGCACGCATATCAGGAGGAGGTGGTAACGCAAGTTGCGAACCAGCTTGTACTCGTTGTTCTAAACGAGCCCGTTCGCGTTCCGCAAAGACTTGTTCAGCTTCTTCATCTACACGACGTTTATCACGAGAAAATACCTCAGTTGCTTCTGCGAATCGTTGTTGCCCTGAATTTGAAGCTTGTTGCTGTTGTTGAAGTAAAGCAGTTCGTTTTGCTTCTTCTTCACGTTCCTTTTTCAAACGTTCAAATATGTCTAATGATACAGTTCCTTCATCTTGGAGTTGAAGACGAAAATCTTGAGGTGGAACTGTTTTGCGTTGTTCTTGACGCGATGCTTGAAGCTGAGCAAAAGCATTACTCACATCCATTTGACTACGATTTGGTGTGCGGTCTTCAATATATCCACTCATTTGAATAGTCTGATTAGGTCCTTCTTCCATATCGGACATGACAGAACGAGCAGAACTGCGTTGTTTGCGTTCCAAATAGGACATATAGTCAGGAACAGTGAGTTTTAAAACTTCACGATTCATATCTTTAACACCCATATTTCCAGCTTCCACGCGATTGACTTCATTCATATAGTGTTCCACAGTTTTCATCAAACGTTGCGACTGTTTTTCTGTTAAATCACTTCCAATACGGCGAGTTATATCATTGTATAGAACTCGTTGTAACATACCCCGGTTATCTTTACTCAAAAATGGGTTATTCATTCTATTGTTGCTATTACAATCCGATTAAACCGTTTTTGGCGCCTTTTACAACCTATGTTGAGCTTCGGCGTGCTTGAATAAATTCAAGTACTGCTTCGGCGTGCTTGAATAAATTCAAGTACTGCTTCGGCGTGCTTGAATAAATTCAAGTACTGAATAACCAATCACGCATATCCAACATAAAACTGTCGGGAGGAGCACGACGACAAAATTTTAAGTAAGGTTCGCCTGCAATCATGCGATCCAAGAAATACAAACAGTACATGCCACATTCTGAATTTTGACGTTGAAAAACTCGTCCATTCCATCCAAGTTTCATATGCGGTTCTTGAATTGTAAGCCATTGCATAAAACGATAAATTTGTTTAGGAGGTTTCATTCCGTAAGAGTCAAAATAGTAACATTGTTTTTTAGGAATGTCGATAAAATTGGCTACCCAATGCGAACCACTTTTGTAATGCGGATCCAAATTATAGACAATTCCCAACTTTGTTTTCCCCTTTAACTCTTCTCCATCCAAATCAAGCTTACACATTTCATCAATTAAACAGTGTTTTGTATCAGTTCCACGACTCACAGCAGACGAATCTGCTGCGGCGGCAAAATCAATTGGATAAGGTCCCAAAAACTTAAATTCTGGATTCGATTCCTCATATTGTGTCATAACATCACGAATATTATTTGAATCAAGCCATTTATCGGGGTCTTCTTTCCATTCGACGGGTTGTGCGGGACGCAACCACTTTTTCGCAAGTGTCTGTTTTTCTTCCGGTGTTAAAGGGAGTGATTCGAGTAACGTACGTTGGTTGTGTGAATTAACACCGAGGTGTTTGGAAATGGATTCCACAAGTTGTTTTTGTGATCTCATTCCGGCACCTTTTTGACTAATTCCTAAAGCAGAACTTGCCTTTTCTAACACATCATATGGTAAGCATCCTCCTTCAGGAGTTGTGCGACCACAACGTGGATGACATTGACTTGGCCCTGGATACGCTTTTTCTTTTGATTTTTTTAATTTACGGGTTTTCTTCCGCTGGTTTCCCATTCTAATAACACCATAGAATGCAAAACACCGTTACACGAAAAATTAGTCCTGAAAGTCCAGTGTATATCCCTTTTGCTTTTAACTTAGGAATTTTAGCTGTAAGTGGATTATTGTATATGTACAATGCTTCTATCTCACCTAGTCTTCAAGTATTATCTTCACCAATCACAACATCTAACAAAAATAGATAGTAGATGTCAGCCACAAATACAAGTAAAAATGTTAGTTCATCATCTTTTACAAACCCTTTTACAAAAAGTATATTTTCGATTGGTTTGTCTGTAGCAGGTATTTTTACAGTGGCAGCCGCGATGGGCTTACAATTTTATAACGTCGATCATGGTTCTTCAGGACAATTAACAATTGATTCACGAATGAAAGGAGTTGGGTGGGTTATTGGATTAGGATTAATTACAGCGTTTATTGGCTTACTTTTATTCAGAACCATACAATCATCTGAACGTTCCTTTCTTTGGTTGTTTGCCTTTGCTTGGGTTGGATACTTAATAGCAAATATTGCTGTTCTACTTTCCTTGTATCAAGTTCAATTAACACAAACGTAAAGGAAGATATAGATGGATGATTTGTCCGCAACAGATTTCTTATTTTATGTTTTAATGGTTGGTGGGTTTTTTTCCATTGTTTTGAGTACAATCATTCCTTTGGCACTTGGTAAAAAATTAGGCGCAACAGACTACGGAATTCAAATCACTCTTCCAACTTCACTTGGTCTTCTTTTTATGGGTATTGCCTTTGTTGGACTTAATTGGAATTCAGGCGATGAATATAAGTTATCTTTAATGACCATTGCCACCGTCATAGGAGCATTAGGAATCTCTCTTATGGCGATTTTGATGTCGTCGAATCGTATGTATTGGGCTACTCCAACGTAACCGGTTATTGTAAGGCAATTACACCTTGGATTCGATGTTGTAACCGGCATCGTCCTCCCCACACTTGTTCTCCCGATCGTTCCGTCCGAGTTAAAAATGAAATTCCATGAATTTTCACAGCTACACGAATACGCTGACCCGGTTTCATATCCCCTATCGTAAATGTTTGTTTCCATTCCCCATCTTTAAAAATCGGTACATTGTTTGATGTTATTGGACAATGTAAGATAATATGATTATTTTCAATAATTGGTTGAAAACCTCCCTTTATTTCTTCTTTTGTAAATTCTGTTTTGAACCATGATTGTTGATGATACATAATCGCATTAATAAGAGTTTCTTGAAATGTATTCAATTTAATACACGCCAATTGACTCACCCCCATATCTAACTCCAAACGACCCGTTGTCGCATTGTAATTCACAATATGTAAAGGTGGAAACAAAAGTGTTATAAAAGGTAAGCGAAAGTGCGTTCCAAAATAACTCAATGGCACAAGTGGTTTTTGTTGCGTTTGTGGCCCACCGTGACGACCCCAAGGATTTCCAATATGAATATTTCCAATTTCCATTTTTTGGATAGGTAATTGCCACTCCATTGTCCTTGTTAATCGTGGTTCAATTGGTTTAGGCTAAAGCATCCCCTCTTACACTAAGTAATACACAATGTCCTACGGCTTATCCATTTGTTGGCGAGGTCCTCCCGGTTCTGGAAAACGTTACGCGCTTCAAAAGCAGCTTCAGGCGTGGGCAGGTTCAATGGGTCAGACGTTTGCCCTAAAAAAACACTTTTGGGATGCCCCGTTACAGGGTGGTGAAGCTGGTTCCGATTCCGACGACGAAGTTGATGATTCTGATAAAAAGGCATTATTACCAATGGAATCATCATTGGTTCATTGGGGATTTGATGTGGCACGGATGAGTCTTCAAGACAAACAATACGTAAAAAGTATTTTACAACGATGGGGGCGTGGAAGCCAAGTGTTAAGTCAAGTAGATAATCAAAAAGAAAGTCCTTCACAACGTTGTCTTGTCTTTTATCACGCACACTTGTTGTCAAATGAATCTGTTCTGTTTTTACAAGCTTTTTTAGAAGAAAATTACAAAGATTCTGTGTTATGGCTTACAAGCGAACATCCATTACCAACGCGTTTGGCCGATTGGTGTATTGAACTTCCTGTTCCTGGTTCCGACCATGCCTTAACAAAACTTCAAAAGCCATCTGAAACAATTGTAACAATTGAGGATGAAATACAAACTATTTATCAAATGTGGATGCGTGATGAACCCAAGTTACATGATGTAAAAAAGATACGGGCAATCGTATATGCTCTATTACACAGAAATATACGTTGGTGTGATGGATTTCATCTTTGGATGTTTGCGTTAGACAAGTTAGATCTTAGTTCTGAGCAACGAATACGATTAGCCAAAATATGTACGCAACAACCTTTTACAGGTGCTGGACAAACTGTTCCTTCGTATCGTATTCCTGTCCTGTGGGAAAATTATCTCTGTCAAATACGAAACGTCTTGGCACCAAAAAACCTCACGAAATAAGGCTTTCCAAAATATCGTTTTAACGATATTTTGGAAAAGCTCTTATTTATATAATATAATATTTTCCAGATATTCTGGAAAATATTATCACGAAAAAGAAAGAAGATGCCACTCATCTTTGACACAATTGTCCCAGAAATTCATAAACGAATTCAAGTGAAATCGCAATGGATTCGTGACGCACCAACAAATAATGATCTAGAAGCAGTTCGTGAGGCAGGTCAAGGAGATTCATTGTTTGATCCATTGGGTCTTCGTAGCTCTCTCTTTCAAGATTTAAAAGATGGTCGTGCGGAACTTGTTTGTCGTCGTTTAATTGGACCAATCTCTGCGAAAGTTTTGTATATTATAGTGAAAGGGCAAAAACCAAATATTTCTTGGAAGCTGTGGGCGGATATTTTTCATGCCTTTGGACCTTGCCAAAGCGGAAGGGAATGGCGGGTTGTATTTTATTGCTCTTCTGCGAAACGAATGTTTCCACCTGTTGGTCAATCACCACAACAAAAACATGTCAATGGGGGGTATGCGTTTCCAAATGACCCCTCTTCCATAGTTATTTACAGAGAAGAGGAGGCTACACGTGTATTAGTTCATGAACTTTTACACGCATGTGGTTCTGATAACATGTCTCATACAGAAGCAATGCGCGAAGTTTTAACAGAATCCTGGGCAGAGATTTTTTTGATTGGTGTATTGGCAAATGGTTCTATTCGAAAAGCAAATATATTTTGGAAAATTCAAGCTCAGTGGATTGTTGATCAGGAGTACATTCTTCGGAACGAACATAGAGTCAATTCTCCCTCTGACTATTCCTGGCGATACACTGTTGGACGTCGCGAAGTTCTCGAAAAGCTTGGATTACAATTTCCAAGACATTCATTCGATCCCAGAAGTGCGGTCATGGAGAGCCTACGTTTTACAAGTCCATCCCTAACATAAAAATTGATTCCCAAACAAAACACAAGAACAACCAGAGTAAAATGGGTGTTCGTGGGCTTTTATCATTTCTCAAACCAATCCGTAAAAAAATTCAGTTCCCAGCAGGAAATCTACATGTTGGAATCGATGCCTTTTGTCTCATGTACTTCTTTCGTGAAGAACGTATCTCATTTGAAGCATATCTTAAACACCTCCAAGACAAAGGTTATACTTGTACGTTTGTCTTTGATCGTCGCGCACAAAAAGAAAAAAAAGCTATAGTGGAAAGTCGAAAACAACGAAAAGAGGAAGCAAAACAAGAAGCAGATACGCTTTACTCCTTTACACAAACAGAAGAATATCAAGAACTTGATGAAGAATTCAAACGAAGTATTCAAGAAAAACTTTCAAAAAAAGAGGATGAAGCATGGTGTCTTTACGCAGAATATACAGAATGGCTCACCTCCCTTTTACATGAACTTGACATTCACATTATAAAAGCAAAAGAAGAAGCCGATATTTGTTTAGCCAGAGGTGGATATGATGTAGTAATATCTTCCGATACAGATATGTTTGTATTGGGATGCCAAAAAGTTTGGATGCCTCTTTCCAATACACATGTGTATGAATACATTTTACAAGATGTTGAAAAACATATTGGTCTATCACATGAATCCTTTTGTGAGTTAGCCTTTCTTGTTGGTTGTGATGTTCAACCCAAACAAAAAATGGAAATGGAAGAAGCAATTTCCAATTTGCGGTTTTATGGTTCGTTACTTGCCATTCACATGAAACAACCAAAGAAAGTAACGAATACTGATCTTGAACTTTTTGCGAATCTGAAAAAAGAAGTTTGGATGTAAAAAACACTGGTAAAAATTTTTTACTGGTGTTTTTTTTCAAATGTCTTTACCCTTTTACTTAAGCAGTGGTTTTAGTGGGTTTGATGTAATGTACATTCAAGTACTTTTGGAGATTGAAGTAAGAAAGAGTTTCACCTTCAGGTACTTTCAAAAGAGCTTTGAGTTTAGCATCAGGATTGATACTGTGTTTATCAACTTTCAAGTTGTGATCTTTGATGTAAGTAGTTACAAATTTAGTTACATTGCAACGACTTTCTTTGGAACCGGCAGCACGACCCATAAAAGAGCAGAGTTCAGTAGAAAGTGCTTGAGGGATTTGGAAGATACTTACACGAGCAGGTTTGCCATCAGCACCAACTTCGGCTTTGCGTTTGCGACGTTTGTCAGCTACTTTTTGTAATTTAGCAGCTTTCTTTTGGAGTTTTTGGGTGTGTTTGATGGCTTCAGTCAAAGATTCACGGAGTTTGACCAAATTGGCAACTGCGTCTTTGACTTCTTGTTCGAGTTTGACTTCTTCAGACACAGTGGTGGCTACAGGAGTTGTAGTGGTAGTAGTAGTAGTAGTGACTGGAGCAGTGACAACTGGAGTAGTAGTAGTGGTTGCTTCTACTTTCTTTTCAGTCTTTTTGGTAGCTTTGGCCTTAGTAGGGGCTTCAACTACAGGGGCAGTGACTACAACTGGGGCAGGGGCTTCAGCTACTTTTTTGCTTACACGTTTGGCGGCGCTCATTATACCGTTGGTAGAGGTTACGTTACTGGACATTTTACGCGGTTCTATATTATCTATGCGTCCCTCCTTAGGTCGTTTTTGCGAAAGCCGGGATATTTGTGATGTAGTTAGGTCATAAGGGTGGGTTAAATGGGATGCGTTTAAACCTTAAACTTTCCAATCTCTAGAAAGCAGATGGAAACACGAATAATTCATACAAAAGCACAATGCGCAAGTATAAAATCAAAAAAACACTCCGATATGCGTTGTCCTAACCCTGTGACAGCCAAAGGGGATAACAAGTGGTGCTCTGTTCATACCAAATCAAGAATTCTTTGGGAACCTATACCAAAAATACCCCCTATAACATCTTCAACGAAGCAAAAGACTGCTCAGCGATGTATTGTTCGGTTTTGGATACGATATGGACGACCCAAGTTACGAAAGTTACAGGGATTGGCACTGTATGTTCCTGAAGTGGCGCATAATGACAAAGACATATATTCATATGACGCAGTGAATACGATTCCCATATGCTATCGTTTGAGTTACCGCGACTCATCCAATCATATTTGGCTATTTGATTTACGCTTTTTAACACAATTACTTCAACACGGAAACGATATGAAAAACCCTTTTACACAAGAAGAATTTCACTTACCTTTTTTTGAACGTATTCAAACACGCACCGAACAGCTACGACAAATGAACAAACCCATTGTCTATACGGATGAGGAACTTACTCCCGAACAACTTTGGAATCAAAAAGTGTTAGACGTATTCTTGAAAATGACATCCTTAGGATACGGCGTTAATGTATTGTGGTTTGAAAGCTTACATGTGCGAGGACAAGAAATGTTGTATTCTGAAATGTATCGTTTATGGACACATATAATTCCTTTAACACCCGAAGATCGAGAGCGTATTGTTCCTGGTTACAACGCAGGTCGCAATTCACTTTTTCGTTGGCACCCTTCTGAAATTGTTGGTCGTGGCTTTGATGTTAAATGGTGGAGAAAACAAACATTAAATATCATGCGGATATTTTTAACTCGTTCTAACGACAAAGAAAACCAAACATGTGGCTGCTTGTATATTTTACGCGCACTTGCCAATGTTCATCCACGCGCTGGAGAAGCGTTTCCTTGGTTGGTGTATGAAAATGATGATTAATAACCTAAATCCCTTTTACATAAAATAAGAAGGAAAATGGCAACTGCGTACGGTCCTGGCGAGAAACATGGGCAAGCCCATATTTTAACTTACGGTGAAAGTATATACGTTTCACCAAATCCTAATTGCTCAACCCAACAAAAAGTCTTTGAAAAATGTGATAAAGTGCTGCCAACATCCATTTGTTTTGAAGTCTCAGGACTTCAAAAATGTCACCAACAACAAAATATAGATTGTATTTTGCGAAAAAAAGAGTTTGAAGAATGTCTTAAAAATGGTTGTTCGCCTAGTTGGTGTAATTGGAGAACGCATTATTTGACTTTGTGTGTTACTAAATAGAATGCCAAGACAAACACGAAAAAAGTCGTTTGGAAAACGTAAATCCCAAACACGAAAAAAATATGAAACGTACAAAGGAAAACAAATTATCATTCCAAATGTAAAAAACTGGGATTTGGTCAGTGAAACCGATCGTTTTTCTTTACGTCAGCGTTTAGCGTGTACTATAGTGCCTGGAAAAACTCCAATGGAACTCTGGACAGAACATCCTGAATGGACGTTAAATGACTTGGAACAACACACACGTATTTGTTCATTGTATCCTTTCCCAGTTGGTATGGAAATTTTACATCGTTTCAAACCAAAACGTTGGTTAGATCCTTGCGCAGGTTGGGGTGATCGCTTACGATGCGCCACGGCATATGGAGTTCCTTACGTTGGCGTGGATACAAATCTAAATATGCAATCGGCTTATAAAATGATTGTGGATGAACGCGGTCAGGGAAAACATTACAAATATAAAGTGTTGCCTGGAAAGTTTCAAGATGTAAAAATAAAAGGTAAATTTGATTTGGTCTTCACCAGCCCTCCCTTTTACACTTTTGAAGTATATGATTCAATGAACGCTTGGAAAAGTGTTGATGATTTTTTAGACAACTTTTTATATATTTTACTGGAAAAAGCAAATGCTCATTTATCAAAACATGGGCATTTAATTTTGTACATTGAAGACAAACCTGAAAATCCTTACATTCAAAAAATGAAGGATTATGTGACCGAACATATTCCAAGTCTTCGTTATGAAGGTGTAATTTACTACCAAGGAAGACCCTCCCCTATTTCACTACAACAAGGGCGCATTGGACTACGACCTTATTTTATTTGGAAAAAAGTCTAAAGCCCATTTGATTTAAATATATAAAATGCCAAGAACTCAAAGTAACACAAATACTAATCCAAAAGGATTTTTTTCGTACCATCGTCAATCCCCTCTGGCTCCTCCAATTCCACATTCACCTCATGTACCAGCACAATCAATTCAAATTCAACCACCTGGATTTTTTAGTAGTGTATTACAAGGATTTGGATTGGGAGCAGGAAGTTCAATTGCGCATAACATTTTTGATAAAGACAAAACAGTTATTCACCAACCACCAAAATACACAGGACCTTGCGCGAGAGAAAAAGAAGTATTTGATAAATGTATTGAACATAGACAAACCGTTGAAGAATGCGAACGAATTCTTAAGGATCTTCACGCTTGTTATGACCAAAACCATGTAAATCAAACGAAATAAAGTAAGAAATCCAATATCCAACTAAAAACTCAGTTAAATCAATCATAACATTCATTTCACTGGGATCAATTAGTTGATATGCTAAAAATAAGATAAATATTATTGGACTAGCAGTTCCCCAGAATCCGAAAAAAACATGAAAAAAGGAATTCCAACCATCGGTAAATGGATACCGCATCTACAATTGCTCTTAGATTGGTGAATGACGAACAACCGCTCCGCGTAACCCCTGTAACTTATCTGGTAAGTTGTAACTCAAACGTACATTGGCTTCACACGCCTTGTTATTCCAATAAGCTTCCTTATCAGTGTATTTAATGCCAGGTTTCAAACAGCATTTTTGTTGTCCAGGGGCATTATACACAGGGTCAATAAATCCGCAACAGGGAATTACTATCGCACGAGGTTCTGAGCTTGGTACATCAGAACAAACAGCACACCCTTGCGCTTTTAACAAAATTCCGTTTGAACGATCTGCGAGAGGAAATCCACCTGCTTGTGATAATCCACCTGCGGTTCCTTGATATCCAGATGAACAAACTTGATTTGTCGGAGAGGAATTTTGTTGGTTTTGTTCCATAATGTTTCCAACTGTACCACCAACTTGTGAAAATTGTGTTGGAACTGGTTCTGGCACCACTCTAGATGTTGCCTTCGCTTGTGCTTTGAGAGTTACCATCGATGCGTCTTGACCATTTTGAAATGGGATGATTCGTTGTTGATTTGCAGCGACTTTACGCATGTATTGGGCGTAGTTCATTCTGGTTAAGAAGATGATTTTCTGATTTTATGGGTTTTGCGACGTTTGTGAGTTTTAGATTTTCTACGTGTTCCTCCTTCTGAAAATATTTCATCTTTTATATCACACACAAGTCGCCAGGCACCATCAATAAATCTTTCTACACAATTTGGATTTCTTCTTCTACGAAGTCTCTCTTGATATTGAGGTGTTTTCGCATAATTTTGAACTACTTTCGTAAAGTTTTGTATTATTTTTTCACCTTTTGCTTGTTTGCTTTTAAAATTAATCAGTGCTTTTTGCGCGAGTTTTAATTGTTGATTACTATTTTTGTTCATCTACTACTTCAAAATAAAAAATACACATCTTCTTTTACACTTCATAAAAATGTAAAAAATCTAAGAAAACATATCACAAAAATAAAATCGCATCTAAAAAATTGATTTTTTACACCACCTAAAAATGAAGCAGAACAAAGTTATTAGAAATGTCCCAAATCGTTTTACCTGCTAATTTCAACGTAAGCAAAGTGACTATTGCCCCACCTCGTTCCTTGGATTCTGGTGGTAAGATGGCATACTTAAACTATGACACTCGTAGTTTAGTTTTCCAAACCCCTTCTTTAGCATGTCCTTTTGGTGTGAATATTTATGACAAAGCTGGTCCTCCTAAATATTCTGTCAGTTTATCCATGCGTGGTTATGAAGACAATGAAGAAACTGGAGCCAAAGCTAATCCTAAAGTCAAAGCATTATTCACTGCATTGAATTCTTTGGATGAATTCATGATTGATCAAGCAGTCAAAAATGCCAAAGCATGGTTTCCTTCTTTAAAAAATCCTAGTCGTGAAATTATCTCTGCCTTTTACACTCCTTGTGTTAAATTCTCTACAAGTAAAGATGGCAAACAATATCCTCCTGATATCAAAGCTGCCTTGAAAAAGAAGCGTGATTCTGATGAATTTGATTGTGCTTTCTACGACGCAAGTAGCAAACAAATCAAAGGCGTTCCTCTAGAAGACATGATTGTCAAACGTTCTGAAATTACTGCTTTGATTCAATGTACTGGTGTTTGGTTTGCGGGTGGTAAATTTGGTTGCTCTTGGAAAGCTGTTCAAATGCGTTTAGATAAAGTGCCTAATCAAGGCACTATTGGTTTTGTAAATGATGATGGTGAAGAAGACATGCCATTTGAATCCAATGGTCCTGCCTTCCAAGAACCCAATGAATTTGGCGCCCCTGGTAAAAAGCCTGTTGTAGAAGATAGTGACGAAGAAGAAGAAGAAGTCAAAGAAGCACCCAAAAAACCAGTTGTTGAAAGTGATAGTGAAGAAGAAGAAATTGCGCCTAAAGCTCCTCCTAAGAAAACTGTTGTGACCAAAAAGAAAGTTGTAAGTGCTACTGGCAAATAGATAAAGTAGTCTAAGATAAAGTTATTTTTTTCATGGATTTTTTTCTATGAAAAAAGTAGATGCCGAAAGGTAAAACAAGAAAGGCAAAACAAAAAGGAGGTAAATTTATTGCTGAAGGAAGTTATGGATGTGGATTTGCGAATCCTCCGTTACCATGTAAAGGAGAGAAAACACGTCGTTCAAATACTTATCTTTCCAAACTTATGTCTTCAAAAAATGCAAAAGATGAACAAGAAATGGCAAAACCATTTCAAAAAGTTGATCCTCAACAACAATACTTCTTAACACCTTCTAGCTCATGTAAGCTAAACAAAAAGCAAATTGTTCCCGCAAATAATTTTACATCATGTAAAAAACAAAAAACAGGAGAACTACTTTTTTTTGAATACGGTGGGCAAGATTTAGAGCAACTTCAACTTCCTGTTACAGATTGTATACCATTTTTTGAAAGTCTTACAAATCTTTTTGATGGACTCAGTCTCATACACAAATCCAATATTTATCATATGGATATTAAACCACCCAACTTGGTGACTATGAAAAAAAAGGATGGAACCTATCACACCCGATTTATTGATTTTGGGTTGGCCATTTTCCCACCCAACGATATTACAACAATGAAAGTGTATCAAACAATTTATAAATATTGGTCTTTTGATGTAATTGTTGCGTATTTTGGACAACTGGAGAAAGCGCTTCGTCATTTTTCATCCTGGAAACAAACTCAGATGTACTTTGCTCCACAATGTATTCCTGATCAGCAATTCGACGCTTTTGATGATACAACCCTACAAGCCATTTACCAACCTGTTATTGGAAATACTTCCCTTTTACTTTCAAAAGCAGATGTCTTTGCTCTTGGATTAACCTTAAGTTATGTGATGTATAATTTGACAGGCCATATGCCTTCAGACAAAAACACTGTTCGAAATAGTGGTAAAAATATTCCAACAAAAAAACCAGAAGAACTTTCTAATTCAAACCCTTTTACACACTTCCACAAAGAATTAGCGGACAAAGTGACTGGACCTTTTTATGATATGATAAGTCATATGCTTTATATAGATCCACAAAAACGATACTCCGCTGAAGAAGCGAAAGAACATTACCAAAAGATTTTGCCTAGAATACGAACATATCTTACACCACAGAACGTCGAACAGTTTTGTAAGCCTTTACAACCTTTGTCTTTCGTTTAGTTTTTCTCTTTTTCGCACCACCTTGTTGAGAACGAACAGTAAAAAATATTTCTTCAGTTCCAACTGGTACAATTTGTTGATTGCGTTTTGATGGAATAGGAGGCTTTTCTTGTAACAAACGAAAAATATAATGATAGGTTCCTGTGCCTACTGGAGGTGTTGGCGGGTAATAAGGAAGGTATTCATTTCCCTCTGAATCCACAATCCAATGAATCCATGCTTTTCCATTTGTTACAGGAGGCGCATCAGGGTCAAACATAATTAAAAACATACCTTTGGGAATATCAATCATAGGTTTGTTTTTTGTTTGGTATTTTGTCATTTCTTGACCTTGAATAAGAGTATTATTGAAGTAAATCTTCATCTACTTAGCTTGGTCCAGATTTACTCGCTGCGCCACAAGGAGTTGGATTAAAAGGATATACCGGGTGTTCCGCGGTTGGATTTGTAAGTTGTTCGCACGCAATACAACCTAATTTGACTTGGGTGAGAATTTCTGGAGATTTGCCACAAGGACCTGCTATTAAAGATTGGTTGGGTGAAGCAGAGTTCATGGTGGCATTTTGAAATTGTACATTGTAAGAACTCAATGCTTTATTACGATTGCGAATAGTGATTAATGAGGCATCGCGCACAGCTACGTTCATTCTAAAGTTAAAACTTTTTATTTTTCTCTAAAGGACAATTTTTAGCTGGAGGAGCTGGAGGAGGTGGTAAGGGAGGACAAATTTCAGAAGCAGGCCGACGATTAAATTCTGAGAAACGAAATTCAGGATCAAAAGGATCTGTAACACAAGCCATGGTTTCTTGTATCCGACGCTCAATGCGTACAGTTTCAGAACCAAATTGCTTGCGTGCGCCAGCCGCTGCTAACAACTCTTTCGCACGACTCTGAGTAACTGCTCCTGATGGACTTCCACCACATACGAATGCTAAACTCGCAATACGACTGCTTTCCGCCGGTGTAATAGGAGGTTGTACTGTTTGATTATCACAAGCTTTACATGAATCTAAATTCCCCTTTCCTGATACGGTTTGACTCATATACGAGCAATTGCGTGTCAATTGTCGTAAGCGACCAGATTCAGTATTTGCCGAAAATCCATTTAATGGTGTGTGATGTCGTACTAACATCTTCTGACTAATCATTATAAAGTTCTTTAAAATAACTTTTTAACGATATTTTTGGAGAACTTTACTTCTGACACTGTGCTAGAATGGAAATCCTGTTAGGAATCCTCACCTTTGCCTTTTTAATAATTCTCTTTTGTATGAACACTTTCAATGTTTTTACCCCTAAACCAACAGAAGGATTTACGACAGAAGAAAAGAAAAACCCTTTAGCAGTTCAAATAAAGGCAGTCTTAGATCCTATGGTGGCTGGCGCTGAAGATTTATGTTCTGTCTTTAACACTGTAAAGTCCAACATGATCAAAAATGAAAAAGCGGGTAATTCCATTTCAGACCAAGAAGCGGAACGACGTGTGATAAACGCATTGACTTTAAAAATTCCAGGAGGACCCTTATCATGCCCCCTTTTACAGTATCCCAAAGAATCCTCTACCGACCTTGAATGGCTTACCTGGTTACAAAGCATTCCCTCCGATTTTGGTGCCCGGGTGGTATTCATGACAACGTATGCGAAAGAGAGTCTTCAAAATGCCGCACAAGGTCTTCGTAATGCCTTGAGTGGTAAAGCAAACGCTGCCACAGCGATGACAGAACCTTTTGCCGTTTGCCCACCTGATGTGGCTGCCACTCGACGCGCCGAAAAGGCCAAACAAGAACAAGCACAGACATCATGTACCTTACCTGAAGACGCAAAACCTGAAGATATTCAAGAACAAGTAACAATGCTCTTGAAAAAACTTGTGAGTTCAAAAAATCAAATACTCAAAGAAAACAATATCGACCCAAATATTTCCCTTTTACCTCTTTTACAAGACGCTAAAGTGAATCAAGCTTACCTTGATAAACAAGGAAAAGCTGCCGAAGCAGGAACTTTAGAAATTAATATGCCCCCACGACCTTAAATTATTCTTTTTGATTTTTCATACTTTGTTTTTTTGATTTTGTTTTGGAAACCTTTCTTGTTCCTTTTAATTTCTTCTTTTCTTCTTTTGTTCGTTCTGCCTTTTCCTTCAAAAGTGTTGCCATACCCTTTTGTTTGCCTGAACAACGTAATGAAAACGCAGGAATGAATTTGGATGGATTGGAACGAGCACGTTCTGCTATCATAAATATCTTTTGAATTAAACAATCTAATGATGTTTTAAAAAATGTCTTTTCTTTGGTTCCAAAAATAACTAACGAGTAATACAAATGTAATAGGGCATCAGGAGTTCCAACACGCAATTCACCCTCCCCTTTGACTTTCAACAAAGAATAACCAATACACGCTTCTTCTTCAAAAATAATACAGGTTGGTGTTCCATCCCGTTTTAAAATTACACAATTGAACAATTGGTCTGTTAATGCCTTTTTGACTTCCACAGAAAGTCCGAGCATTGACTTGAAATCTTCCGCATCGAGTTCTGCTTTTGGACTAAACATAATTACAGGACCTCCAATATCCACCAAGTGTTCCATCCCTATAACACTTTTATTACGCTCTAATAATGGAATTATTTCAGGACCCATTACACTTCGCTTATTGTGAATACAGAATTCAAGAATTGTTTTACGATCCTCTTCATCGATTGCGTGAGAAACACGAATACGGTCACGACACTCTTCAACAGGATACGCATGATTTAACAATTTCAAACGTTCAAATACTTTTTTCCAACGATCCACTTCTCCACGAGGACGACTGAGTTCCAAATACATCATCATACGTAAAAAATCCGGGTCACAATACAATACGCCATCTGACTTGTGTGCTCGTTTTTGAATGGTTTTGAATATTTTTGGATTTATTTTTGAAACATCTGCTACAGGAACAAAATTTACATACACTTTCATGGTTCCTTCATGCATTCCCACACGTTTATTCACATCCTCAAAACCCTCTTTCTCCAACATATCAACGAGTTCATCAACATCTTGTTCCATCGTAGGTGAAAAAAAATCATAATCTGGAACACTAAACTGTGGATCATAAAAACGCTTTTTGGGTGGTAAAAGAGCATTAATTGCTTGACCTCCATAACAAACACGTTGTTTTTTACGTAAAAAACGTTCAACTGTTTCAATTGCTTTCATCGTATTTTCATCATGCGCGGCAGTGTAATCAATACGTTTTTGCGCTTCATCCACTGTCTTTTGTAAATATTCAAATTGCTTTTGTACTTCGTCTTTTCTTAAAAGAGGACTACTGATTTCACGGCTGTCTTCTTCCATTTATTTATTCTTTTGATTTTTATCTTACCACCATTTGACCTGGTTGTAAATTGGCGGCCGCGCGGGCATTTGTTCGTGGGTCCGCAGGAGCTGGTTGTATCGGGGCAGGTTTTGTAAAACGAGCTTCCCCCTCTTTAACTCTCCAGCCATATCCATTCCAAGTTGATTGAATTGCCTTTGTTTTTTCCATAGTTTCATCTTTGTCTTCCCTTCCATTTAAGTAAAAGAATGGGATTGGAATTATTTGAATTCCATTACGTGTTGCCTCATTCACTTGTTCTTTTGTTGGAACAACAAGATGACTATCTTGGAGACATGCGTGTAGTGAAGTTCTTGCTTGGTCTTTCCAATTTACTTTACTTCCAACTACATCGGTTAAACGAATGCTAAAGGATGTCTTTGAAGCAGAACTAGAGGCAACTACATTCGGCTGCGTTGTTAATTCTGTGGAAGGAACAACTGGTAAAAAGTTACATTGTTCAAATAATTGCGGTCTCATATTTTTATACGCATCCTTTAACTGTAAGCGCGTATCAAATGTTGTTGCCACTAAAACTTTGCCTTTCAAATCTTCCAATCGCGTTTCCATTAGAATCTCACGTTCGCGACGACCTCCTGTAGCAGAACCGTATCCCCCTAACGTTTTCAACGCAGAATTTCCAAGCACATTTAATTCATCAGCCACATCGCGCATAATTGATACATATGCTTTTTCTTGTTTCACTGGATCGGGAAGATGCTGATGGTCAGCTACAATAAAAAGAATGATGGGTTCATCCATTTGTCCAGGATTAGTGTATAAATTTCCCAATAATGTACTTATGAATTTACGAATGGTCAAGGCATTACGACTTTGAATTGTTCCATTTTCATCACGGAACACAATCGCAGGTTTTCCTGAAAAAGGAAATAAAGGTGGTCGTTTGTTATCATCAATGTACGTACTTATAGGTAAAATAAAACAACGCACGCCAGCTCGGAGTGCCTTACGTACAAATAAATCCATATGAAACACTCCAGCTTCTTTTGGTCCAAGAAACCCTGCTACATTGGCTGTTAAAGGACAAACATTTACCAAATAACGTTCATTTTCACCAAGTTGTTTAATTAAATCACCATATAATGATTTTGGCCCTTCCATACCTCCCACTTTTATTAATTGCCGTTCGAGTATTTCACTTTGTTCTTTTATTGCGTTAAGAACCTTATGATCTTTTACAGGAGGATCTTCTTTACTTTTTGTTATCGCCAAATAAATTACATAGGCAATAAGAGCAATTACTCCCAAAAAGATAAATACCATTAAAAAATTTAGAAATTCATTACTTGAAAGTTGGGGAGATGTAAAAATACGTCCTATGGACGACAACACATTTTGGATTATATCCATCTAAGAATGACCCATATATTCCTTTTTGACATCACTAACCGCTCGTACTGGAATTCCTAACTGTTGTGCTTTCTTTGCCTTGCCTGATGAAAGTGTCGTATCCGTATCGGCTACAACAAGCAAATTGGTTTTCTTTGTTACCGAATCCTCAATCACCCATCCCTTTGACTCCATATTCGCTTCCAACGCTTTGTCTCTTACTCCCGTAAAACAGACATATTGTATTTTTGTTGTTGTAACAACTGGCTTTACTTCTTGTTGAATAACGGGTCGCATGTGAAAGGTTGCGTCAATCCAATCAAAGGCTTTTGGAACAGCTTCCAGAGTCTCTGAAAGAGTATCTTCACTCCAGCCCGAAGGAATACTTGAAAATACTACACGATTCCATTTGGAGGCATCGGCACAAATCGAATATAAACTGCGAAGTTTTTTTTCTGCTATGCCGCGAGGCAAACAGTTACTCGCAATCAACAAGGTCACTTGTGAAGCGGATGCTACAGCTTTTCGGAGATCCGTTGAAAGTTGTGGGCCGCGTCCAGCTCCAATCACTCTCCCCAACTCTTCCGGCTTTGCGTTCCAAACTTTTTGAACTGTAGTAAATCCTCCTTCTACCAACTTTTTTACTAAACCTGGACCAACTCCTTCCACACCCAAGGTACTCAAACAATGTTGAATAGATTTGGCTTGAACTTCAGCACTTTCCGTCATACCTTTTCCAATCGCTTGTACATGACGTTCATCCCATTCCCAAGTCCCATCGGCAGGCATCGCCGCACCCCCTCTTGCTTTTTCCAAGACAGTATCCAATGTGGGAATCACATCGCCACTGCGACGAATCACAATACGCGCTCCTGGACCTATACCGCCTTCTTCCATCGCAGCCGCATTGTGACCTGACAACCACTGAATGGTTGCCCCACCAATTTCCACAGCTTCAATTTGAATACGAGGAACCCAAATATTCTGACGACTCAAATTCCATTCCACTTGAATAACTCGCGTTTCCTCCTTTTGCTCATCCAACGCTGCCTTGAAGGCCACAGCATCATCTGGATTCACTGCCTCGCCACCAGGACTCGCTTTAGGTTTTGTATCCGTCCCAATTACAATCCCATCCAAAGGATATTGTGAATTTGTTCTCCATTCCATTAAAATCTCTTTTGCTTTATCTTCAATTAATTCTTTGGTTGTTAATTGCTTTACTTGGGGAATACGAAACCCGCGACTTTGTAGCCACGTCATTTGCTGACTGCGAGTCATATTCGCAGGTTCAATGACTTGATACGCAACAAAGTGACAGTTGGCAAGTTCTGCTGGAATCGCTTGTTTCTCATCCAAAATACGATGGAGATATCCATTCACTAATGAACGTCCAATACTTCCCTTTGGCACTGACGCATTGGGTAAGAGAACCTCACCGCGAATCACAATATTTGTAGTGGCTGCTTTTGGAATGGTCAAAACATCACACGCACGACTCACATCAACTCCTTTAACACCATCTCCACGCAAATACAGTTTTCCTTTGCCTGATGGAGAACAAACATACAAGGCAGACAAACCATCCAACTTTTCCATAATGACATGATTTTCAACACTTTGACGCTTCATCCAACGTGTTAAACCTCCTTCTCCAAAACGCACCTTGTCCAAAGACGCCATGGTATAAGGAAGCACAACAGCTCCTTTCGGTACTGGTGCTCCAATCACAGCGAGAAAGGGATGGCTTGGTGCTCTGCCTTTTAATTCTTCAATACCTTTGTCGTATTCATCGTCTGTCATAATAGGATTTGACGTATTATGGTAGGCGTAGTTGGCTCTTTGTAGCTTTGCGACTAGTTCTTCAACAGTACTCATATTGTAGTTTTACTTTCATAACTTTATACATACAAATTCAATTTTATTTTAGACATTGCCATTAAGTATTCTAGCGTGACGTGCCACCTCCACATAGCGAACAAAGTCTCGATGATCTTTTGATCCTTCAAAATCCTTCAAACATCCAAAGCAACAGGTACATAGTTGCTTATTTCCATACCACCAAAGCATAAACTTATCAAAGTATGTTAGCCTACAAATACGACAAGGGCAGTATTTTTCTAGTTCGTTTAACTCTTCTTTTGTTGGCGGATTGAACTGTTGCATTTATTTCTTCATAAGCCTCGTAGTTATCCTTTATCTCCCTTGGATATAAGCTTCCATTAATTGATCATACGCATCCAATTTATCATTCATAGACATCGCCTGTTGTTCTTGTTCAGTAAGTTTTTTCTTGCGTTCCACTTTTGCTTTCGTCATGTTGGGTTTGAGTTGTTGTGTTAAAGGAAGGGGTTTGTAAGCAAGGACTTCATTGAAAAACGATGTGGCTTGTCCAACTGCTCTTGACAAACGAACAGGATCAGGAACTAATTGGGGCGATTGTGGTGTTTTCCATTTGGGAACTTCACACAAAATCATCGCCATTAATCCTAAACAATCCCGACGGAATCGCGAGGCCATACGATGTTCTCCGCCACGCCACAAACGAACTAATTCCTGAAACTCTTCATTCATCTTTAACACTCCTCTAGCTGCCATATCGCGATACAATTCCACCATCACGGCACAAAGAAAGTGACCAGCGTCTGTCGCTGCCTTTTTATTGGTTCCTGCTGCTCCTCGTTCAATGTTTGTTAAACCAGTTACTTTTGTTTCTTTACGTATTCTTGCGTCTTCATCAAACGTCCATCGCATCCAAAAGAGAGTTCGTTCTGTGGAACCATCTTGGACTGCCTTACATATTTCATTCCCGACTAAATACAACGTTGGACTATCGCCATCCGTTTTCCATATGGTGCGTGTGGCTTTGTGTTCAGGCGCACCCGCAACGCCCCGTATCCATCCAGGTCGTTTCGTATTCTCATCCACTTTTGGCCACACCACTTTAACATGCTTTGGACACAGTTGTAAAATCAATACGACTTCGGATACGGTGGATTGAACATCGGGATGTGTAAAAAAGGTATCTTGTGGAAGCTGCTCTGCCTTTCGATCCAACTCACCAATACGTGTTCGTAAATATGAAAAGATACGAGGATTTCCTAAATTGATATGTTGAACACTGTAACTATACACCCCACGAATCCAAATATCCAATCCACCACTACAAATTAAATCAGCGGCAAAGTGTAAGGCTTTTCCACTCGCTGCCGCACCGACTTCTCCTAAGGCTTGTTCATAGCACGAATAGGCTTCGGGCACGAGGTAACCACACCGTGTCCGAGGACGTTTATCTTCTTCTCCTGGCGGCATGAATATATCCTGCCGTATGGGAGCTCGCAATGAATATGCCACCAAGTCTGACATCTTCTTCTAACTGCAGTATTTTTCACTAATTATCTTTTTTCCACGCATTGTTTTTCCAGTTCGTGGAATTAACCCTTTTGCTTTTAAACTTGCCGTTTTTGTAAATCCTATACTCTCCCCACGTTTCCAACGACGGAGATACATGCGATCTTCAGCGGTAGGACGATAACGACATTTACGAGTTTTACTTGCCATCTACTATGACTATTAATGTTTGCGAACACGACGAGTTTTTTTACTGTGTTTTTTACTTTTGCCACGACGCGTTTTGCGTCTGCCACCTCCAGAATACTTCAAACCACAACCACAGGACATTTTCTACTTTAGAAAGAGAAATGGCACAGACAAGAAAAAAAGATAAACTATGGCCTCATAAGTACTACAAAGGACTTACCCGAAAACAAGCTTTGAAACGCAAGAAAGAAATTTCCTTCTTTGGTAAAAAAGATACAGCTGATCCAAAAGCGTATGTTGGTTTCCAAACAGACAAAGGCGTGAAAACAAAACCCTCCTCTTACACAAAGCAATGGGATGCCTTATTTCCAAATGTCAAAAGTCTCAAAGATCGGGCGAAGGTAACAGGAGTTCCTTTAAAAGAAATTACTCATGTTTTTAGAAAAGGATTAAGCGCTTGGCGTACAGGTCATAGACCTGGTGCTACACAAGGCCAATGGGGATATGCAAGACTTAACTCATTTTTGCTATGTGGAAAGACTCATTATACGGCGGATGCTGCGAATGTTAGAAGAGCAAAAAAAGTATCTAAAAAAGCAAGAAAATGGTTTAAGCGTTGTAAAACATCCAAACAAACTAAGGTGAATACCAGTAACTAGGGTCAATGTCAATATATTTTATTGAAGGATTTTTTTCATTTAATAATTATTTTTATCAAGAAAAGCAAAAAAATGGTTTTCTAGATGTAAGGTGTCTAAAATAACAAAGGTTTAGTGTTTATGTTTTCTGGTTTTACGTTTGGTGGAACGTTTGCCTCCCCTTCTGACTGTTGTTGTTCCTGGTGTTGTAACTGCTCTTGAAGAAGCTTTTGTTATTGGTTGTAATATAATACCCAGTTTTTGTGTTACGGTACGAATTTCATTCGCAAGTGGTGTTTGCTTATTTTTAGAAAGTTTTAGAAAATTTTTTAACAGTTCTGTTATCATTGTTTTATCCATTACAGTCCCGTTTGATAAAGTATTTATTTGAATTGAGTATTCATTTAGTAAAGGTTCAAAAATACGAAGTAAATTTGTTGCTTCAAACTGTTTTAAAACACGAAAGAATGATTCAAAAAATTTTTTTTGGTCTTCTGGAGATAGGTTTTCTTTAATTTTATTAACTAGATTTTTATAAGGTTCCTCCTCTATTTCACGCCGTGTACTTTCTTCAAGTTCTTTCATTTCACGTTGAACTCTAGCCTGTTCATTTTGTTCAAATTGAAGATTTTCTTGTGTTTTTACATAAGCAGGATTTGATTCATATTGTATATTTATTGGTTTTGAAGTAATTTTTGGCATTTTTTGCCCTCTTTTTACTGAAAATTCAGGAACACCTTTTGGTGTTGCTGAAATATTTAAATTTGGTAATTGGTTTAGGCTTCCCGTTTGTGCATTTAATCTTGGAGCTTTTGGTGCTTCTATTGATTGTTTTGGAAATTGATTATACGCAAATGCTTCTCCTAATCCCTTATTCAAAAAATTATAAGATGGTCCTATTTTTATAGGCAACTGTTTTTTGTTAGAAGATGAAGGAACTTGTGTTCCTGAAGGTTTATTATTTTTTCTTGTATTTTTCTTATTATAAATATTTTTAGCTTTTTTCGCAGAATTAGCAGCTTGTTTATCAAATCCATTTCCAGTTGTTCTTGTTTTTATAGAAGATAAAAATTTACCAACAAATAAATCATACAAGTAATTTTGATCTTGAATTGATTGTCCTTCAATTTCAAGTTGTATTAAAAGACTTCTTATTTTTTCACGAATCTTTTGTAAATCTCTTTCTTTTAAACTTGTCATTATATATTTTGTTTCTGAAATACGTAAAAGTTCTTTCATTTGTTCAAATACTTCTTGTCTTAACGTTGGTATATTTTTTTCTTCAACTTTTGTTTCAATGGCACTTGGACCAGGCGTACTTGAAAGAGGAGATTTCTTTATTAAACTTACTTTATCAGGAGTAGTTGTTGTAACGGTTTTATTTTGAGAACGAAAAGGATTTCCTTGAGCAAGAAAGGGATTTCTAGAAGGAACATTCCAAATTTCATTTATTCGTTGAATTTCTTCTTCTGTTAAATACCCAAGAGTTCGTAAATATTTGTCCTGTGAAAATGATGTTCCAAGAACACGTGGAAAAAAGTTTTTGTAAATTGGTTCTTTAAAAATATCAAAAATATCTTTGGTAATTTTATCAAGATCTTTATTTTTTTGGTCTCCTTTTGAATTAAATTTATAGGTGGTTTTATCAACTTCTAAAAGCTTTTTTAATAAAGGACGAAGTCTTTCTTTTGCTCTTTTTTCCTGTTCTTCAAAATTTTTATTTTTATCAGGCAAACCAGAAACAATTACTCTCTCACCAAGATTATAAAGAATTTCAGGAAGGTTTGGTAGATTTTCTTTTTTAAAAAAATTATCTTTTGAAGAACACCATTTATTACATTCTTCATTTTTCGTATCGTATTCATATCCTGCGTATGGACTTTGAAAGGGTTTATCCTCAATTACTTTTGGATTTTTTACGCTTAGAGTATCTTGAAAATTACCTTTTTCTTTTGTTTCAATATCATATTCTACTTTAATATATTGCGTATTATTCAATTTGATACCAAATCGTTTTTTTAAAAGATTACCGTGTGACACAACAAGAATGGTTTGACCTGTTTTCAAAATTTCTGGTAAAATCTCTTTTTCAAACTTTTTAAAATTACTTTTTTCACTTAGATTTTTATCGACTAATCTTTCCAAATCGGCTTCTGGCGGTATTTTTAAAATTTGTGTTGGATTATTATCATAACCAAACCCTTCCTCGTTAATATGTGGAACAACTCGAAACGGTATTTGTGGATCCATCAATTCTTTCGCTATAAGTAAACCAGTTTGAATTGAACGTAAAAGTTGAGATGTGTAAATACCAGAAATTTTTATATTTGAGTTCGCAATATCTTCGGCTAACAATATAGCTTGTTTAATTCCTTTACAATGTAAAGCTGGATCTTCTACAAATTTTTGTGCTCCTGGCATGGATGATGAATTTCTCGCATAATTCCCACACGAATACCCATGACGAATGTAATACACTGTAGCAGTTCCTTTTGTTATTGTTGGAACGCTAACATCCGTTTTACCTACATCTGATAAAGGTTGTGTAACCGCGATACCTTGAACAGCAAGTTTTTTGCGAAGTTCTTCCATATACGCTCGTATTTCAGGAATTATTTTTTCAAAATTTTCGATAGCACGTTGTGCGCTATCGAAAGCTTTTTTACGACTATTCTCAGCCATCTACTCTACAAATAGATTATTACATTTCCGCTTCATTATCTTCTTTTTCTTGACGCAAACGACGAATCAAAGGTTCGCAAGAACGTTCCCACGTATATGTTTGAACGCATTTCTTTGCCGCTTCACCATGCGTTTTACGTTTTTCAGAATCCAACAAATATTCTTCCATCGCTAAGCAAAAGTCGTGTGGATCCACGGCTTCTGCTTCACCACCGACTGGAGAATAGACCGTCGGAAGATAATAACGATGTTTGGGTTGAACTGTCATGGAATTATCAGGCTTACAAAATTCTTTGAAGCCACCTACGTTACTAACCACCTGTGGCACACCAACTCCCATTTGTTCAAAGTTACAGAGACCCCATCCTTCTCCATCTGCGGAATTCACACCTACATCCGCCACATTATAAAACTCATTAATTTGTTCATCTGTAAAAGACATTTCTTGCGCACTAATCATCAAACGTTGCGCATATTGTTCTAAGGACACACCGCGCAGTTTCAATTCACGTGCGAACAATTCAAACAACCACCAACCTCCTTTTTCTCCCTTGTCACAAATACACATGAGTAAAATTGGTTTGGTTGGATATTTAACAATGAGTTCTACAAACGCCATAATCAAAATATCGTAACGTTTGCGAGGTTGATTGCGATTCAAGTTCAAGAAAATAAAGGCCTGGTCAGGAATTCCCATCTTTTTACGAATATCACTGCGGGGTAATGTTTTATACACATCACTTTCAAAACCGTGTAAAATAACATCAATTGGACGATTGACTTCTTGGTCTTTCAAACATTTTTTCCAGTAATTTGAAAAAGCAAAAATACGTTCCGCTTTCGCATTCATTAATTCAATCAACCCACGTGGTTGCATATTATAGACTTGATCCACATACAACCATGTTTTGAATTTTTGTGGAATACCTGATTTTTCAATTTCCATCATGAACTTCGCAATGACACTCATATCGTTATAAATCATAATCACATCTGGTTTTTCTTTGCGCAAATGATCTGGAAGATTTTTGAAACCAAATCCCTGTTCAAACGGTTTTTCTTCAGCACACGCATCAATCACTTTGACATTTGATGGATAAGGACGATACGTATCTGGAACTTTAATATGAGGAAACTTTTGAAACCCATAATGAACCACATCCATCCATTCCACTTTGGCTAATTGACGAATCAATCCCCAACACACTTTACTATACCCCGTCACTTGATGACAATGCGTACTAATTAACATAAATTTAAATTTCTTGTTTTTTATATCTGGTTCTTGCGGAACAACTAAATTAGAAATAGAAGGAATTTCAGTGACAGGTAAGCTAAGTAAGCTTTGAAGTCCCTTCATATAGTCAGGTACTGTATTGTCCATGTCTCTTACTCATAAACAAGACTGCTTTATGCTATTAAACACATTTGATATATACATTTTAGCATAATGACCTGGAAACAAAAAACACCTCGTAATTCGAGTCCTAAATCACCAAGAAAAGCCACTATTCCTGTAGCCTTCCGCGAACAAATCTGGTTGCGTCATATGGGAAAAGTGTTTGAAGGAAAGTGTCCAACGCGCTGGTGTCAAAATAAAATTACTGTATATGATTTTCAAAGTGGGCATAATATTCCAGAATCGAAAGGCGGACCCACAACGCCTGAGAATCTCATCCCGTTGTGTTCCCGCTGTAACTTATCTATGGGTAATCGCTATACCTTTGACGAATGGAATAAACTGTCCAACGTCAGTAATATGACACAAACTGAAGCTGTTAAAAAACCATGGTGGCTTTTTTGTTGCGCCTAGAGCCCCAACACTTTATGAAACATATCTTTTACACTCGTTTTCATTCGTATCCATCCATCTAACAGCTGCGCTCTGTACTGTTCATACACTTCAGGTTTTTCCTTCAGTGTAAAAATAAGTTGCGCGGCATGATTCCAGTCTTCACAAGGTAACACTTTTATATATGGACTCCACCATTCCAGTAATTTTTCCATACCCTCCTCTTTCACCACAATAGGAATACAACCCGCTTCTAACGCTTCGTAAAAACGAAAGGTTTCGCGGTTATTTCCAACAGGACAAGGAACGCAATACGTATTTTCCAAAATATCCAACATTTCTTCTTTTGGTACGCCATTTGGAGAAAGCCATTCATTTAATAAAACAAGTTTGTGTTGTCCAGGGATCTGTTCGCAGACCTTTAATTTTTCACCACGATTCTTCCAACTGGTTCCAACAAAAGACCACACATATTCTTTATCTTGTTTGCGAAATGGGTCCTTGTGACTTGTCCAATGATAACCGAGTGGAATTACTTTGACTGTATCTGATTCTTGTACATCATCGCGTATATAGTTTCGTATTACCCCTTTTGCCCATGGATACATCTCCACAGAATCTTGTCCGTATTCATCGCTCAAATGTAAAATATAAAATGATTTGCCGGCGTCTCTCCACTCCTTTAACACAGACACCGCTTCTTCAACATATTTCGTATTTTGTAAGACAACAATCGGTTCGTCATCCTGCGGCGAAGTTACTGCTTCAATACAAAAGTCATGACCAAATAAATTCTGTAACCATTCGTATTCATATAAATTCTTCACATCTATATTTGGACCCGCCACTGTGACCAGCCGTCTCCCCTTATGCGTCATATGAATTAATTCCTCTTTTGATTCTTCAACTGATTCCCTTCCAATAACATCCACATATAAGTTACGCGCATCTTCCAAGGCACCTACAATATCTAAATCTTTTTCTGCCTTTTTAACTACCTCTAACACTTCATCTTGGGTAAAACATTCTGTATTATTCCACAAATCACTGTCAAAGGAATCAACTCGTGAAAAATCATTAAAAGCACTTGTTTGATATACAGGATCATTATCTTGAAAACATCCTGCTAGTAACGGATGGGTAAAATAGATATTCAATATATGGTGAATATTACAAATCATATGATCCGCACTTGTCCAGTAACCCTGTTTAGCTTTTAAAACATCCAATACCTTTTGCGCACCACGACGAGAAAGTACATACGCATACGCACAGAAATGGAAATAACGATTAGGAACCACTTGGCCAAAAATTTTATTCTCTTTGACACGACCTACATACGAATTTACCTTTTCCACTGCCAATTCTTCAAACGCTTTGCGATTGGGTGGAAGAATACCTCCTAAATACACTACATCCCAATCATCTGGCAATGCTTTTTCTTTCATCATGGATGACCATGTTTCTTTCCATTTTGGATCTAGCACTGCGTCATCTTCGCAAATCAAATAGGATTGTATGTCTGGTTTATCCGTTACAAGTTTCATCCACATGGCTAAATGACTCAAGGCACATCCCATTACAGATTTTTTCCATTTGAAGTCGTGTGGAGCAAACAAGCGTGCTAATTTAGGTGTTAAAGGGAGTGTTTTTCCATCAAAGGCAGGCATACGTAACACACGGTTTGCTACAGATTCGTTTGTCTTCATAAATTTGTCCAAACGATCTTTGCGACGGTCTAAATTAATCACCCACACATCATCAATCCCCTCTAACACTGGCTTATGAATATTTAGATTTCCACGATGCGCATACAAGCACTGGCCTTTCAAAAAGGTTAGGCGTAAGCTTACATCGCCATAGACTTCATCTAACGGCATACGGAACACATGTTGGCGATGAGATAAAACAGACAAAATACTTTGGTCGTGACGATGTCCCATTGGTTGTCCTTTCGCGTCAATACCAGACCATTTGGGACCCACGATAACTTCGCGGATCTGTGCCCACTTCCACGCGCTTTCAAACAACTCAATCGCAGGTTTCGCACCGCCCACAAACGCCATCGAACCAGCCCAAATTTGTTGCCCTTTTAACTCGTCTTCAGTCACTTGAAGTTGCTTACAAAACTCCATATGACACCAACGACGATTTTCTTGACGTGGATCCTCTAATAAAGCTACACCATTATCAATCGCTTTTTGAATATATTGTTCTGGCCAACGAGCCACCATAACACCCGCATCTACATAGACCATAGGACACCCTTTGAATTGTTCTTCTTGAACAACTTGTTGTAAAATGTACAACTTCCAAGCAAAGTGTTGGGGTTCCCAAATATCAGGATACCCCCCTGTTTCAGGGAATCGTCTGAATTCAATATACTCCTTCTTGAGTTGTATTTCCACTTCTTGGGGAACATCCTTCATCAAATACACAATGACACGCAATCCTTTTACACCTTCCTTTTGCGATTGTAGAGTTTGGAGAAGAACTTGTAAGGCAGGAAGAAACTTCAAATTTGCTCCTGTTACAAACACTGTTTGACTCACTGGTTGAACTTGAAGTTCCTGGACTTTTAGTTCAACATTAGGAGGTGTATCTTTATCACTAGTGAATCCAATCATATCTGGAACATTTTCTATTACTCCACCGATTTCTAAGAAACGTTTCGCAACATTTGCTAATGTACGACGGACTTTATCACGGCCTTCCACAGTTAAAGCAGGAACAGAAGCCTTTTCGTTCCACAAAGAATCATTCTCATCCACCTCTTTCACAAGCTGAATTAATTCATCTTCGGTTTTTACGTTTCGTGCGTCAATAAATCCTTTGACATCAAAATCAGTTTCTACTTGTGGATCACCCCAATAAATAGGAACACATCCTGCGACTTTCGCATGAAATATTTTTTCTGTTGTGTAACCTGGTGAAGACGCATTTTCAAAGGTCAAGGCAAATTTATAATCCTTCATAAATTCTACCTTTTTTAGTTCGCCACCGCCACCTCCAAGCCCCGCAAAAATATCTGAACCTGTATTGTTAAACAAACGACCCGCAGAATCTACTTGTTTGTATTTTGACAACCAATGAAAAGAATTATTACGAAGTTGATTACAAGGATTTGTAACAACAAAAGCACAAAACTTCTTTCTTGTTTCTAAAGAGGTATCGGTTTGACAACAGGCATCAATAGAAACTGGTTTGGGGTTTTTGAGTCTTTCTATATCCGCACGAAACCAATTGATTTCCAACATCCAAAGAGGCAAACGAATGTAATTGGAAGATGTATTGTGTTCAAATCCAAGATTGAGTTTTACATCTGAATGTTCAATAGGCTTACTATTTTCACCCGTGTAGTGAATTTTAGGAATTGAAGAAGATACTGAACGCCAACGATTTCCAAACGGTCCAAACACTAACACATCTACTTGCTCTCCAAAGGATGAAACTTGGGCTTGCCCGAGTTTCTCACCCCCTCTTACATCCACACCAATAACTTTTTTCTTTGTTGCCGCTTGTACCATTAAAACAAATGGATTGTAATCAGCTTGAAAGTTTTCCCACATATCCGAAAACCCAATACGGAATACGTTTGTATCTTTTTCTTGTTTTTCAACTTTGACAACTGTCTGTTGGTTTGCTTCCTCAATTCCTTTCGCATATGCGGATTGAATATGCGTGGATAATGGAGAACAATGTTCGAGAATCTTTTTGCGAATATCAAATAGTTCTTCAATTGTTCCTTGTCTTACCTTTTCCATCATACGACCAAAAGCGGCACAACCTTCCAAAATATCATTATTTGTATAGTAATTTTCTACTTGATCATATTGTTGTTTAATTTCTTCACAATTGTGAAGAAAAGGCACACCAACCCATAATAAATCTAATAAATATGGACGAAAGCGTTGAAAACGTGAATGCGCAATCACAAAACTTGCGGGATCATACACCAAATCAATACAACGCAAACGAGACACTAAAGAACATTTAATATGACTTTCTACGATTTTTGCATATACATTGCTTTTAAAAAATTCTGCCTTGTTTAATTGCTCGGCATTATGAACTTTCACTTCTTCTTGAATTGAATCCCCCCATTTTTTCTTAGCTTCTTTCGCAATAAAAAGGGGTATATAACAAGAGCTTGCTACTGTATTATTTGTTTCGCATACATGAATGGAAAATGGCTTCTTTTTTACTTGTTCAATCTGAATCACTTGTTGCCACACTGGAGATTTGGCTTCACTGCGATGTGCTTCTAAGGGTGATGGTGTCCAAACATAAGGAAGAACGCGTACAGGACGGCGTGTTTGTACTTCTAAATACTGAATGTCATCACCCGTAGAAAGTTCTGAAAATACCCATACTTCTACAACACCATCCATAGAACGCTCTTTGTCACGTAAAGAAAATAAACTTTCCTCGATATCACATAAAATAGGATTTTTGCGACATATCCATACACATTTTGTTCCTTTTCGTTGCGCTGGTTGTAGCGTGTTTTTTCCAATTTCCAAAATCATATCATAATCACCCTCTTTAACATCATCAACATGTTTTACCGTCCAATCTTTTTGTAACCCTTTTACATCCTCCCACCACATAACATCTTTGGAACCAATCTGAAGTAAATGAACTTGATGTCCTGTCATGCGATATGTTTCGGCAAGTGATATGGATGTTTGAGACGAACCGCTACTAAAATACGAGTGTTGGAAAAACACCGTCACTCCTATTTTCATTCTAGTATTAGTCATGTGGGTAGCTTTAGACTTTTTTTAAATATTAATTAATTTTGCCCATTCACGGTGAATATCAGGATTAAAAGGGGAATGTTTCCACATCAATTGTTTTGTATGTGCCCTAAACACTTCAAAATTGTCTTGATGCATGCTGCGAATCTTTTCAATGTTTTCAACAGCTTCTTTAATATTTGAACCTGAATAATAATATCCATAAGGACTCCAATTGCTTGCGTTGTGTAAGACAGGAAATCCACAATAAAAATATTCAAACAACATATAATTATATTCATTATTCCATTGATGACAAATAGGAATTGCGCAAGGATACTCCTTTAACAAGGTTAAAATATCTGAACGACCTTTTACTTTTACACGACCTGCTTTTACTAAATCTAACTCTTTCCAAATTGTTTCCCGAAAAAAAGGTACTGCTAATAAACGTTCGCCATTGCTCAATATAACTTGACCTTTCCAATCTGGATGTTTGCGAAACCATGCTTCTAAAATCATTAAAGGAACAACAGAACATTTTTGGAAACTGATATTGGGTTCAAGAATTAAAAAGACATCTTCTGTATCCTTACAGGCACGATGCCATTGAAAGTGTCTCTCTCCATCGTTGGTTAAGATCTGTGAGTCCCACACGTAAGGGGCAATCATTTCCCCCTTTTTCTCTAAATCTACAAAATTTAACGCACGCGCATATTGATCATTCATTTGATAATGAGGACTTGTCCAAATTTCATCCATCAACCCTTTTACATGGTGCGCAAAGTTGTGGTTAGGTAAATACATTGGATTTTCGACATCAATATTTAAAATATTTCCCAAATACAATTTACAAATTTTTGCTCCACACATTTTTAAGAATTTATGAACATCAGCACTCATACTCATCCCAATTTCAATATACGCTTTGATTGGAATGGGTTGTTTTACCAAATCATCGCCCGTCATAATACGTAAATTAAACATATATTTGGGAATTTTATTAAGATTGTCTGGTTTTGTATTTACTAACATAATTGGAGTTGTTCCCATAGATTCAAACATACGATACAAAATGTAAATATTTTGAAAGAGGCCATTCAAAAATAAATTGTCTTCTGTAATTAACGCAGTTGCTAGCAAAATAATGGGACGTTGTGTAACAGGAATTGTTTTTAATTCACAAAAAGGAAGAACGGTTGGTTGATCCTCATTTCGATATGTTGTCATACCAGGTAGGGACAGCATTCTAGATATATCTATTCTATGTGTTTATTCCCCCTTTCCTAATTCAGGCGCAGTTAATAGAAGGATGACGGATGTTACATACAATTCCATATCCACTATCTTCATATCAGCTGGGACTCTTTCTGTGAGTTCTATATCAGGATTGAATGGAGTTAATATTCCGGTAATACAAACAGAAGAACAATTCGTAAGTTCTATTACGGCATCAAATATTTTCGGTGGTCACTTGGCTGTAAGTTCGATTTCAACCAATGTACTTTCTACAGGACAACTTATAACTGCTACTGAATCTGTAAAACAACTTCATGCATCTTCCGTCGTAGCCTCATCCATAACAACACTTTCATCTCTTTCACGATACATGAGTGCCGCAGTTGTGGAAGCAAGTTCATTTAAAGGGGATGGCTCCATGTTGAGCAATGTAAGTTTTGGAAATGTCTTTTCCATTCCGTGGGAAAATATGGCTACTTCTGGAAATGTATTTGTCACAAATGGTATTTGGCAACATGGTGGATCTTTTAAAATATCAACATTGGATGTTGTGGGAGTTGGAGGGTTCAAAAATATGTTTGTGGAACAAGGGCAAGTTTGTACTTTACGCGCCCCTATTTTATCTACAAACGTTGTTAGCGCAAACCAATTATATTTACGAAGTTTGAATGTTACCCAGGATGCCCGTTTATCCACACTTTCCCTTTTACAAACATCCGATCACACCTATCATACACTTTCACTTTCTTCGAATAAGCTACTCATTGATGGTCAGTACTTAAATATGTTTACAGGAGGAACACCTGGACCACAAGGTGTGACAGGTTCAACTGGTTTTACAGGTGAAACAGGTCCGCAAGGTATTCCAGGCATTGCTACAAATACAGGTGCGACAGGTCCAACAGGTACGCAAGGTCCTTGTGGCCCACGTGGTCCATTTGGTCCAACAGGTCACACAGGTATGACAGGTCAAACAGGTCAAACGGGTCAAACTGGTCCTCCAGGTTCCGCAACAAATACAGGAGCGACAGGTCCTTCTGGTTTTACAGGTTCAACAGGTTTTACAGGATCCACTGGATACACTGGATATACAGGTGTAACGGGTTCAACGGGTTATACTGGTTATACTGGTTCAACTGGTTATACTGGGGAAACTGGTCAAACAGGAGAAACAGGTTCAACAGGTTATACTGGCCCACAAGGTATTCCTGGAACTGCAACAAATACAGGTGCCTCGGGTCAAACTGGATCAACTGGTTATACAGGCCCACAAGGTATTCCTGGTGATGCAACCAACACGGGTGCTACAGGAAACACAGGTCAAACAGGTCCAACAGGTGCGCAAGGTATTCAAGGTATTCAAGGATTGCCTGGGTTTGCTACGAATACAGGTGCGACTGGGGGAATAGGTCCAACAGGTCGCATAGGTCCAACTGGTTCAACGGGTTCAATCGGTTCAATCGGTTCAACTGGTTTTACAGGTCAAACAGGTCCATCGGGTTCAACTGGTTCAACTGGTTGGACTGGACGAACAGGTTCAACCGGTTTTACTGGACAAACAGGAGCAACTGGCTTTACTGGAGCAACAGGTTATACAGGCCCACAAGGGGCTCCAGGATTTTCCACAAATACAGGTTCAACCGGTCAAACTGGCCCAACAGGTACAATTGGTTTCACAGGTTCGTCAGGTGTAACAGGCTCAACTGGCCAACGAGGTGAAACGGGTTTTACAGGTGCGACTGGTTATACTGGTCAGACAGGTGAAACTGGTCCAACAGGTGCGCAAGGTATTCCTGGTACAGCAGTAAATACAGGTGCATCTGGTCAAACAGGTTCAACCGGTTTTACTGGAGAAACAGGTTCTAGTGGGTCAACAGGTTTTACAGGTCAAACAGGTTCAACTGGCTATACGGGTCAAACAGGTTCAACGGGTTATACAGGTGTCACAGGTTCAACCGGTTTTACGGGTTCAACGGGTTATACAGGTCAAACAGGTTCAACGGGTTATACAGGTGTCACTGGTTCAACTGGTTTTACTGGTTCAACAGGTTTTACAGGTCAATCAGGAGCAACAGGTTATACTGGTGTAACAGGTTCAACAGGTTTTACGGGCGCACAAGGTATTGCGGGCGACGCAGGTCCAACAGGACCAACAGGTATTCCAGGTTCCGCTACAAATACAGGTGCTACTGGTTCAACTGGTTATACTGGACGCACAGGCTCAACAGGTTTTACAGGTATGACAGGTCCTACAGGTGCTGGATTGAATATAAACAATTTAGCCACGAATGCTATATTCTTTTACAATACAGCAGCTGGTCCAACAGGTTCTTCCAAACTCACCTTTGACACCGCTTTGAATGTCGCAACCAATGTGCTTCCCCAAACAACAGATACCTATGATCTTGGTTCTTCAAGCTTACGTTGGCGTGATATTTATGTAAGTTCTGGCTCTATTTATTTGAGTACAACCAAACTCTCTTTGGCAACTGATGGTAACATACAAGTCGCAGTTGGAAATGCGGTTGCTTCAAAACTAAGTTTGGATACAAACTTGGCATCCAATGTAAGTACAGTTAGTTCTTTTTCACGTGTTGTTCAAACATCTTCAATGACTGTATCTTCCTTATTTACAACGGGTCGTATGGGTATTGGAACCTTAAATCCAACTTATAAATTAGAAGTAATTGGAGCCCAACAAATTTATAGACAAGATTACAATGGTGCGAGTTTATGTAATGCTTTAGTTATTTATTCTGGTCAATACAACGGAAGCGGTGATGGTGCCGCAATTACATTTGATCACTCATATGGAGGATTATCGCAAGGTCGTCAAACACGTATTGTATCTTTGGCCGATAGTGGAACATATGGTCAGTCACTCGCACTTGCCTTTTATACAAGTCAAAATAATCCACTCGAACAAATGAGAATTAGTGGAAGTGGTAGTGTTGGTATTAACACAACAAATCCTTCCGCAAAATTACACATATATGACTCTAATCGTCCAGTATCACTTACATATGCTGATGGGAATTATGGTGTAAAATCAGAAGATAATCGTGGTGGCGGTATATTTCAAGGACGTGATATAAATTTCTCCATTCTTATGCGAGCAGATCGTAATGCGAATATAATTGGAATGAATTATCATACGTATGATATTCATCGTTTTTATACAAATGGTTTCATTGAAAATCAATCAGAGCGTATGCGAATTACGCAAGATGGAAAAATAGGTATTGGAACAACAGGTCCAGCAGCCACATTGGATGTGATTGGGACATCTCTTAGTGCGGACAATAATGAAACTGCAAATCACAATTTTATGATTGGAACAGGAAAAAATATAAACGATCAAGTTTTATACATGGGTACGGAAAGTACAAATAGCTATGCCTATATTCAATCTGTAAAATATGGAGTGGCAACTGCCCCACTCTTTCTCAATGCTCGCGGTGGCAATGTAGGTATTGGCACAGGAACAGCTATTCCATCCCAAGCCCTTTACGTAGTTGGAAATATTCAAGCAACTGGAACTGTCAATGGTGTTGCGGGTGTTACATCAAATGGTACTTATTTAAGTTCAGACCGTTCTATCAAAGAAAATATTACAGATGCCAATCTAGATATTTGTTATTCTACTCTAAAATCCCTTCCTCTTCGTCGTTTTACGTTTATAAGTAGTTTTAAAGAAACAAAATACGATGGAAGTCAAATTGGGTTCATTGCTGATGAAGTAAGTACAATTTTTCCAAAATCAGTCAATGAATTTCAAACAGAAATTGAAGGATTTAGTACAATAAAACATGTAAATTATGATCAAATCTTTTTTACAAATTATGGTACAACGCAAAAACTCATTCAAATTGTTGAATCAACCATACAAACGACTGACCAACGTTTTAGCACGCTCGAAGGACTTTTTCAAATAACACAATCAACTTGTGTAGGCTTACAAAATGAAGTCTCCACACTAAAACAAAATATATCCTCTTTTACATAACAAACTAATTGTGTAAAGATTAGATGAATGAATCCAATCCTGACCGTGTTTTTAAGTGTAATATTGAACAAGCAAATTTAGATACGTGTCTTGAATCAACAAAAAAACTTAACTTGTACCGTTTTATGTGGATTGATAAAATGAAAGATAGAAAGCATGATAAACATCAAATTGGATTAATGAGCGACGAAGTAAAAAGGGTGTTTCCTAATTCTGTCTTTGACATGCCATTCCAAGCTGGGTATTACAACTCAATTCAGAATGTGAATTTAGATCAAATCCATATGGCTCATCTTGGTGCCACACAGAAACTCATACAAATTGTTGAAGAACAGGCAAAAACAATTCAAGAATGTAAAGAAGAAATTTCAACGCTTCGCCAACTCCTTCACTGCTCCAACCAATAAGGCAACTATCGCATTCATTTTAATATATTTCGTTCCATCGGCTTTTGTTGAAACTGCTTCTGGAAACACAGATTCCACTTCTTGCGCAAGAAGACCAATCTCTGGTTCGTTCTCTTGCGACTTGTATTGATAATAATACGGTTGAATACGTTGAAATCCCTCTAACACACTTCCTTGAATAGGAAGAATATTTTGCTTCGCCATCATATCGGATAATGTGATAAACCCTGTCGCAGTCACTGTCCCTGTAAAAGTCCCCGAACCAACAATGGTCAAATTACTTCCTATTATATTCCCTGTTAAAGGCACATCGCTCATATTCATTGGACTCAAAACTTGTATCGTTCCGTCCGTTGTATAGGCACTAAAGAAATCGGCGTAAATACGTTTTTGATTAAAATCAACCATTTGTTGAATATTGGCGACGTTGTTAGAAAGTGTAAAAGTAGCATCTTCTCCTGATGTATTGGATTGTACATTTTGGAGTGGAATAATATTCACTACAAACTGTGATGTATCATTTTGCATTCTATATGAGTCTATTTTTTCAGTTTAATCCTCTTTTACTTCCAAAGCATAGTTAAAACGATAATTTGGACACATGTAACAGAATGAAAGATTCTTCAAATTTTTGAAGAATCTTATCTTCGCTTATATATTTTTCAAAATATCGCTTAACGATATTTTGAAAAACATATAACAGAATGACCACAGTCAATGCGAGTACTTCGCTCGTGTTAGTGGATACCACAAACACATCCTCAATCGTATATTTATCAACGTTACAAAATCCAGGAACGCTTATAACAATTCGTGACTCGGCAGGATTTGCGTCAGCGAATAGTTCAATTCACGTAAGTACAACAACTGGTGTAAGTTTTTTTGATTCCAATTTTAACACATTAGGATATCGAATTGTACAACCCTATGGTACGCTTACATTTACACCACGAACAAGTAACGTATGGGCTTTAGTGAATTCCTTTGCTTTTTCAAACTCCTCTAACGCTCTTATTAATACAGTGACTGCTTCCACAATTGTTACAAATTTTTTCTTTCAATCAAATGGATTTTTATCTTCACAACAAGGTTATTTTAGTACCATTGCTATCAACAAGCCAACTGCGAACTACAATATTGATGTGGATGGAACAATCAATGCCTCTAGTTTCTTTTTGAATGGACAACCATTTGTTACCGATGGTAACATTTCAACGTTAAATGCCAGTTCAATTAATGTAAATGGTCGTTTGAATTTTGCCGGCGGGTTATCAACGTTTCCTATGAGTAACTTTGGAGCAGGTGTGAATTTAATGGATTTGCTTTATGCCACAAGTACAAATCGTGTTGGTATTCGTACGAATGCTCCTAACTTTCCTCTTGATGTTCAAGGAGGTATCTACGGATTTAGTACAATTACATCAACAGGGATTATTCAAGCATCTTTAACAGCCAGTTCAATACGTTCTCTTGAAGCACAAGTGAGTACAACAATCACAAGTACAATTCAAAATACGCTTGGAACAATTCCTGTTACAATGAATACGTTTGTCAATCTTCAAAACAGTCGTTCAACCAATCTTTGGGTAGCGGGTGGAATAGGAGGAAGTTTTGTACAAAGTTTGCTCTATAGTTCAAATAACGGATCTGATTGGTCACCTGCTGTATCAGGAGGTTTTACAACATCAAATGGTTGTCGTGGAATTGCTTATAATGGTTCTATGTGGGTTGCCGCAGGTCAAGGCGCAACAACGCAAGGCCATTTACAAACGAGTATGGATGGAAGTAATTGGACAAATACAACAAATCAAATTGGTGGTGGCGCAGGTCCTTTCGCAACATGTGTAGCTTGGAATGGTCGTTATTGGATTGCGGGAGCATCTGCTTCCCACCAAAATCCATTATCAAATGTTCAGTACAGTTCAAATGGAACCAATTGGACAATTGTGAATGGAGCAGGTTTTACAAGTTCAATGAATGGTATTGGATGGAATGGTCGTTTGTGGGTAGGTGTTGGCTTAGGTACATCTGCTCCAGCGTCAATCGAATACTCCTTTGACGGTCTCACATGGTCAAATGCTGCCTCTGGTGGATTTACAGGGAATGGATATGGTGTAGCCTGGAATGGACAACAATGGGTCGCTGTAGGTGCGGATTCCACCGCAGCCGCAACTATAAAATACTCTTTTGATGGTAGCAACTGGTCTAATTCTGCTTCTGGTTCTTTCACAGTCGGTGGATACGGTGTTGCCTGGAATGGTCGCATGTGGGTCGCTGTAGGTAATGGTGGATCTGCCGCTGCCTCAATCAAATACTCAATGGATGGTATCAATTGGTCAAATTCATTAAGTGGTGGTTTTACAACGGAAGGTCGCGGCGTTTCTTGGAATGGTTCTCGTTGGATTGCTACGGGTATTCATTCAACTGCGGCTTCCAATATCCAAATTAGTTCTGATGGTATTAATTGGGCTGCTCCCACATCAGGTTCTGGAGTATTCACAAGTTCTTTTTCAATTGGCTTTTCCTCCAACGTCAATGCTGATTTACAGTTTGACAATTTAAGTTTATTTGGTAAAAGTCAATACCCTTTTACATTCAGTACAAATACTATGTACATGGGAAATAGTACATTACAAATCAATAATGTTATGACAATTCAAAATCCTCGGGTTGGAGGGTCAAATGTGGGTATTAATACAACCAATCCCTCTTACACACTTGACGTTATTGGTTCGTCTAGATTCATAAGTACATTTGTAAGTACAATTGGAGTTGGAACAACTGCTCCAGGTGCATTACTGGATGTTGCGGGTCAAGCAAAAATAAGTACCTTATATGCTGTGAGTACTGTTGGTGTGAATACATCATCTCCCTTTTACACTCTTGATGTAAATGGAATAACAAATACAAGTTCTTTTATAACAACTTTAGTTCGCACGCCTAATACAAATTCAAATGTTTGGGTATGCGGCACTAATGGAAATGGAAGTTCAAATGGTTTAATTAAATACAGTACAAATGGTGGTTCAAATTGGACAAATGCAGTTGGTTTTCAGTTCTCAGGTGCAAATCAATGTTTTGCTATCTGTTACACAGGACAATTTTATTTAGCATATATAACAAATCTTGCTGTTAATGGTGGTAATTTTGTAAGAAGTACAGATGGTATAAATTGGACAGTTATAAGTGCGACTGGTTCTTTTCCTTACAGTGTTCGTAGTTTAATTTGGACAGGTCAGTTTTTTGTTGCTGCTGGTTTAGCATCAAGTGCTAACTCAACTGTTGCTCGTTCTACAGATGGAATAAGCTGGACAGCTGCTTCATCTGGTGGTTTTAGTACAAATGCTTTTTGTCCTGGGCTTGCTTTTAATGGTCGTCGTATGATTGTTATTACAAATGGTGTTTTAAAGTATTCAGATGACCAAGGTTTAAATTGGACAAATTGTACGGGTACTTCTTTTGCAAATAGTGATCAGGGAGAAATATGTACAAATGGTCGTTTATGGGTGGCAGCAAGTTATGGTAATACTGTAAATGGTTCCATTAAATATTCTTTTGATGGAATAACATGGGCTGATTCTGCTTCAGGAGGATTTGCAGGAAGTGTTGGAGCAGGAGTTGCTTGGAATGGAACTTTATTTGTTGCGGTTGGGTTTGGATTAGGTTTTACAACAGATACCGTAAAATATTCATATGATGGTATTAATTGGTCAAATGGTTCTGGTGGATATAACGCAAATGGGAATGGCCAACAAGTAAATTGGTCTGGAGATCGTTTTATTGCTATTGGTGGAGATTCTCCAACCGCAAATAACATTAAAATAAGTCGCGATGGGATAACTTGGACAAATTCTGTATCTGGCATGGATTCAATTGAAGGACGTACAATTTGTTTTAGTTCTAATGTTGTTCCAGATTTACGTATCGATAACTTAGCTTTATATGGTAAGGCACAGTATAATTATGTGACGAGCACAAACACAATGAATTTGGGAATAAGTTCAATCACTTTTAACAGCCTTTTGACAGTTCAAAATCCAGTCTTAGGAGGAAGTAACGTGGGTATTGGCACTGCGAATCCTCGTTCTGTGTTAGACATTCGCACACCTTCTGGAACTGCTACGATGAGTCTTCAAAATAATTCTATAACAGGAAACGCATCCATTGACTTTTGGAATCAAGCAAGCACTTATATTGGAAGTATGGGTTATGGAAATTCAAATAGTTTATCTGCTTCTGCCTTTCAAGATAAATTTTGGATTTATCATAATGCGAAAGACTTTGTATTTCTTGGAAGTGGAGCAACAGAACGTATGCGCGTAACAAGTTCTGGAAATGTTGGTATTGGAACAACTACTCCAGTAACAACTTTAAATATCAAAGACACTGTAACTGGAACAATCGCAGAGAGTAATCAAAATTTTGGATTAAGACTTGAAAATAATATTGGCAGTGGTATTCTTCAAGGAAACGATATTCATCATTCTATTATCATGCGAACTGGCCGCGATGGTGTATTGGATACATTTAACATTCATGAATATGGAAAAATAAGATTTTATACAGGTGGTTATATTGAAAACCAAACAGAAAAAATGGCTATTTTATCAAATGGTAATGTTGGTATAGGAATATCAAATCCTTTATCCTTACTTGATATTGGAAATAGTTCAGGATCAAATCGTTTTGCTGTTACAAGAAATGAGGCATGGAATGCTGGTGCTTCTGCTTTTTTAGGCAGTATTCCAGATATTCACGCGAGTTTATGGCCCCTCCCTTTTACTGATAGTCTTTATTTTTACTACAAATGGAATAACTCAAAATATATGTTTATGATAACAGGTAGCCCTTTTTTCACTGGTCAGCACGGATGTTATGTGGATGGCGATGAAATAAATCCCCAAAACTTACATAAATATGTTGGATTGATTGTAAGTTCTGCTGATAAAGGATATGTTTCACTTGATATTTCAGGAAACCGTAAAACAGGAAAGGATGCTATTTGGATTACAGAAGCTCTTCCAGTTATTAAATTAACAAACAAAGATAAAGATAAAGCGGTTTTTGGAGTTGTTACAAATCACGCAAATGACCAATATGACACGGATGGTAATCCAGTTCTCGACCAAAATGGTGAATGGGCAGGTCGTATAAAAGATCGTATTCGTGTAAATGGATTAGGTGAAGGCGCAATTTGGGTAACAAATATTAACGGTGTTATTGAAAATGGTGACTACATTTGCTCATCTATCATTCCTGGATACGGAAGACGTCAAGATGATGACTTTTTACATAACTATACCGTAGCAAAAGCTACTATGAGTTGTATGTTTGAACTAAATCAAAATAATTATCAATGTGAAGAATTTATGTATGCTGGTAAAAAATATAGACGTGCGTTCATTGGTTGTACTTATCACTGTTCTTAAATATAAAAAACCACTTATCGAAGATTGTTGTTTGAGCTTACTCAAACAACTCACCAAAGGTTGGTCTTTTCTGCGAAAGATACTTAACCATCTTCCCTCTAACACCATAGATGGCGACGAACCCGAAACAAAACAGATACTATCGCCCTTTTCTGGAATCAGATTCTGAATTATCTGATTCCGATAATGAATCGTATTTATCCGATTGGTCACGACCTGATACACCAGAGAGACCTTCAAATGCCGGTCCAGATATGGAAACTAATGCGACAACTGACTTACCAGATTTTTCACAATTCGCACGTGCGCTCCAACAACCTCTTGTATCTGCCGCAGGACCCACCTTTGCCACCACGAAGCAAGAAGATGCCTACAATGCGAATCAATTAGGAAAATCTGTTGTGTATGGTGCCTTTGACATCAAAGACGTTTCCGGCACAAAGATTGAAATGACAAAGAAAGATATTTCCACTGTGGTCATGTTACAATCCCGTGACCGCGATAAACGTGTGTTTAACCAACCAACCAACTGCCAACTTTTCTTGCCACGCGTTTATAAAAATATTTCAGGCTTCAGTTTGACCCAGCTCAACTTGACATCAGCTTTCTTTTACTTTCGAAAAACAAAGGAAAATATAACAATTCAAATCTTTGAACGCGGGCGTGTTCTTTACAATCTCGTCTTACGCCCACCCACTTCCACAACTCCTTTGTATCTCACAAATACCATTCGCGAAGGGTCTTACAATATCTCCCAACTCTTGTCTGAAATTCAAACCCAATTAAATCGCACACCTCTCTTTTACGATTTCTTGAATGGATTTTCAGATTTCTTCCCCCTTTTTTCAGTCAATGGTGATTTCAGTTTAAACTTTAACTACCCTGGTGATAACTACTACGATGCCGTTCGAAAAGTGTTTATCACCAATCCAACCAAAGGGCAAATTGTTGGGAACTACTTCCAATCTCAATTCGCCAACCAATTGACTTACACAATTGATAACGTACGCATAGCCTATTACTATCCTGTGTTAAAGGAAGCTGTGTTGGATCCCACAACAAATTTATCTGTTTGGAATCTCACCTATCCTCCCGACCCAACTTTGACACAAGAAGATATCATTCAATACATCGTCTATTCTTTTACAGGTTTGAATGACCCCGTTGTACTTACATTAATCAACCAAAACGGCACCAACTTGGATAACTATCGTCTCCAACACACCTTTCGTTACAGCCTTGTGAATCGTTACGAATGTATTTACAATCAAACAAATAACCGCGTGACCATTCAAACGAATTCATTGAATACGTCTTTGGTAAATTTACTCAATTCACAATACAATCTTTATATTCAACAACAATTGTCTGTGGCAGGTTTAACGTTAGCACAATACAATCTTTTACTTGCCAACACGCAGAACTTGTTATCCATCATCCAAGCCATGTACGATTACATGCAAACAAATTTTGCCTACTCTTTTGCTGTGAATTATGGTACATATGACCGAACCTATTTTACGGATTTCAATAACAGTTTATTAATTCGTAATGGCTCTAACGCAACAGGTATTTCATATACATATAATACCTCTAATATAACTGCTCCCCGTGTGACTGACTATTTAGAAGATTTTAGATACAATCCTCCCTATTACTGGAATCATTTGAGTAGTTTGAATGCTTTTGGTACTTCCACTGTTCAAGGATACCCTTACAATATGGGAAATTCAACATCAAATACGTTAGCAGGTACATCCAACTTTCCCTACAGCGTTACCCAAAGTAATATTGATTTAACAAGACACTTTGTGGATGTTTCAGGTGTTGTCTATACGGACTTGCGTCGTCGCGCTGGTGATATTATGGTGAATGTTAAACCATATCAATACACCCTTTTTAAATTCCGCAGTAAGGTTCGTCAAACTTTACAAGTTGAAACTTTACCTCGACAAATTGCGTATCGTTATCCATATTATAATGTGAATAACCCAGTAAATTCCAATATATCCACCCTCTTTGACATTAGTTACAATTATATTAATCCAGCAGGTCCCATATATGACCGTATTAACTACATGTCGACGTTAAAGGGAATTCCTGAATGGTCAAATGTAAGTGGTACAACGAGTAATTTCGGAATCAATTACATATCCTCATTGAATTACTGGGGTTCCAACTATGAAACCATTAATGCCACAAGTGGAAAAGGGAATTTCTACTTTTTCACTACACCACAGCCATCAACCCCAACAGATTTTTATCGTTATGATATGAATTTGACATTTCAAACACCAACAGGAAGTAACTTTGCGGCAAATCTTTGTGTATTCTTATATCACGATTTTGCGGCAATGAATGCTGATATTAGTGGCTACCGTTTTGAAAGTCCTTTTAATTACAAAGAAAAATTTTCTTTAACAACAACACAAACTTCAAATACAGTGAGTTTTAAAACATATGCGAATCAACAATATTATTTGATTGTACGTGGCGAAGCAGAATCATTTGCTTCAACCGATTACCGTATTGTACCTTGGTTTTCCAATACAAACTTTTCAACACTCTCCAATCCATCCACCTTTGACACTCTTGCGAACCCCGTTGCGAATCTTGACAACTGGAACTTTGCCCAAACCAATGATCCAACCCATATTCGCTTGCCCATTATATCCACTTTATGGTCAAATACAAATCCTTCAAACGATTTTATTAACAATATTATTTATTCTGAAGCTCCCAAAATGGGGTATGATGTCAATGGTGTGAGTAGCGATTTAACAGATTACATTCCTTTTCAATCAAATGGTTTTTTGAGTTCAATTAATCCAAATGCGATTCTTCGTGCCGATCCCATCAACAACTACATATTTTCCTTTAACCAACCCTATAACACCTCCACACAAACCTATTTATTCTCAAATACGACAAACGCAATTTATACATCGAATACGGATAGTATTTACACATGGACATCCAACGCATTCCGTGATTATAAAATGGTTCATTACTATTCACCAACCTATATATACGATACGTCAGCTATTCCCGCATATGATTCAAATACAGACTTGAGTCCATTTATTACTCCTTACACTAGAGGTACAACCGCAAATCAACCCATCAAAGATTATAAATATGAAGGTACTAGACCAAACTCCAAGTTGTTACTTGGGCAAGGAGTTTCAGGATTTACCTTTTTACCTTCGGATGGAACCTGGGAACTTCAACGTATGACCTTTAAAACTAGTTTTATAACAAATGACCCCGCTAAAAATTTGAATACACAAATTCAAGCCATGGGAATTTTTTTAACAAATGAAATTGTAAATCAATCTATTTATTCAATTAAACTTAGTGATGCGCATGCCGTCATGTTGTTACAGGGAACAAGTATGTATAGCAATACAACAAATTTAAATCTTGGGTTTGATGCGAGTTTGGGAACTTATTATACCTTTTCTAATTTTAATGCTTTATCTTCTATCAATGCCCAGCCTTTTACAGGATACTCGCAAGTGGCACGCGAATTTATTCCAGATTCAAATAGCTTTTATACAGCTCTTGTATTCAAAGGATTAAATTCAAATGATATTACAAATGCGTATTCACCTATTTCCACCGTATCTGGACAAGCTGTGAGCAGTCTTCGCACGCAACTCTCGAACGCACAAGTGACAGTTATTCAAAATTTAACTGGTTCTGCCATTCCATATCCATATGCGAACCAAGCATATGTAAGTACAGCCTTTTATGATGGTCAAAGTCCTCCTGATCTAAAAGGAGTTGTCCTATCAAGTTCAAATGGCAATTCTTCTATTTATGGTCCTCCAGCAGGGTATGATGAAAGTATTACACAATATGCCCAAAGTATTCCTTACGCAAATAGTCATCTTCACTATTTGAATCGTGCTGATATAATTACAGATAGTAATGGGTTTTCTGTTTGGTCAAATGCTCCTTTGAATACCAATAAAATCAATGCTTCTGTTCCTGGATATATGATGTTTCAAGATGGAATCTTTTCAATTGTTCCCTACACCTTTTACACATCTGCTGACGCAAATACACCACTTGACCGCAATTTTTACATCAGTTCAATTTACAATTTAACAATTGACCAAATTTTCCCTGCGTCTGAATCGACTACCATTTTGGCATTTTCAGGAAATACGAACAATTATGTTTTCTTGGGTTCTTCCAATGATGTTTTGCGCTTCAAAACATTTACTCCTGCGACTGGAGTTTTATCTGAACTGCCAATCAATCCTAATTATACCATTCCAACATCTAATTTGTTAATTCAAAACTTTGTAATTCACAATACAAATCGCTGGTTTGTATCTGCTTTTGATACGAGTAATAATAAACTTGTGTTATATGGGGATGACAATTATACTTTGACGAATACTATGATAACAAATTACTTTTCAACAATTTCCACCTCTATTTTGGCCATGGATCCAAGTGGAACAAATTTACATTTTGTACCATTGTCAAATAATTTGACATTTACAAGTTCCATTGTATATAATTTTTCACCATCGGATGGAACGGGTTATGTTCGTTCTGGTGATGGCTACACAATTCGCTATCAAACAGGCGGATTATCAAACCCCACCTCTTACAAAAATTTTGGGGTTACAGTGAATGCGGGTCAAGAAGAGTTATTTTTACTCAGTCCAATTGAAAAACCAAATCAGTATTTTAAAGTATTTTCCTTGAGTGATACACCAACACCTGGAGTTAGTAATGCTTCTGTACGTATATCTGAACAAATACTTGAAGATTCATTAGGAAATCCAATTAATCCAACAAATATTGTTGGTGGCGGTAATGGTTCAAAATGGCTTACCTTTATCGATTCACCTTACATTATGGGAAATCGTAACGATGCCATTGATGCCCCTACTTCAGTTCAAATAGCCTACCAAATCTTTTTTCCAACCTTCAAACTCCAAATGCGCCAATTAACAAATGCTTCATCCGCAATTATTGATACAACGGGAGTTGATTCAAATGGCTTGTATCCTGAATGGCCTCACGTCATGATGTTTGGATATTCCAACTATGCTGGATTGGTAAATGATATAAGTGGTGGAAATGGTCGTTGGGGATTTGAAAATAGTTCAAACTTTTTTGTGAGTGACGTGAGTTTCAATGGATTTTATTTTAATTCCTACTTGTTAAACTTTCCTTTGTATCCCAATTTGAACTGTAACGATGCCGACCCTGAATACTATTACTATTTGGCTCTTCGTGGTTATTTACCAACAGAGGAATTTCAAGCTACCTTGCGATTTAATATGCCAAATCGATACGATTTTGGATTTGTGAGGTTTCAAGATATTATGGATGAGGTACCTTTGTCCCAAACAAGCCGTAACTTATTTAACCCAGCTTATTACACCATTTTGAACTCTTTTAACAGCAACTTTGTATTTTCTAGTCGCAATTTTGGAAGTAATACATTACAAGGTTACACAGGAAGCAATATTAGTTCTATAAGTTTCAGCAACTTTCTTGTTCAATACTCAACCATTTTTTCACAATTTACATCTACTTCTCAGGTGGTGACAACTATTCAAACTAATATTCAATCGAATATCAATCAATTTATTCAAAATGATTTACAATACATTTTACCATCTAACGCTTTACTACGCCAACGCTATACGGATCCTCTTCTCTTTCAAATACGCTGGAAGTCAGCCTTGTCACCCCAATTTGCCACCTTGGATGACGAATGGGGGTTGGGATGGAATTTAGGATATGAAAAACAAGATACGCCTTTTTCAACGGTTCAAACTGGCAGTTCCTTTTTTAAAATCCAACAAGACTTTATTTACTTGCGACTCAACCCAGAATTTAACATTAATCGCATGGACGCAGGTGGAAAAGAGAATTACAGAGAAGGTCGCGAACCCACAGGAACAACCAACCAATATTATTGTAAGCTCCTTTTAACAAACTTTGGTGGCAATGCGACTACATTTATTCACAACCCTATTACATTTAATCCTCCTTTGAATCGATTAACAAAACTTCAATTCCAATGGCTCTTTCCTGATGGTACAATTATTGATAATGGTGACGCTGAATGGAATGCCACAGTGAATGTGGTCGAAAGTATGGAAGTTCCAAAAATACCTGATAAGATGCTTTTCCAACCGGCGGATCCAAAAACAGGAAAACCTGCTCCTTTACCCAAGGGATTCCAAGAGGCTAAAATACAAGAACAGGGTGAAAGAGACGCAAGACGTGATGAAGAAATCATGGCAGCTCAAAAAAAAGAATTGCTTGAGAAAGCTCAGCAAAAGGGTATTCGTTCTATGAGTCCTGCTTCCTTTGGGGCAAGTTCAAGTGGAAGATAATATCCTAAATCAGCTTAGAAGAATGGCCGCCAACGATATGCCTATGAATCCAAGACAACTTCCACCTTGGAGTGGTCCAAAATTTGTTCCTGTTCAAGCCTCCTTAGGACCTGTTGAAAAACCAAGTCAATTCCCTTTTGAAGATGCGACATCTGAAAATCCCAACTTATTTCCCCCTGTTTGTATTCGCAGTCACTGGGATCCTGGTATGATTCTCCGTCGCACACTTCCCCAACAACAAGTCGCAACCCCTCTTGATCCACGTCCATGGACAAAAGTGTGCTTACGTTACACAACCAGTCAAGATTTTGAAGACGCTCCACGTCCCTCCGACAACGTTGTATTTCCAAGCGGTGGCTCTGTCTATCCTCCCACACGCTATCGTGAAGCTATTGACCACGAATCTGAATTGCGACGCTTAGATCGCCCATTGGGAACTTGCGAACGTGACCAATACATTCCTCCTACAACAGGCGATATGTATGTTCCAAATGCTACTGTTCCTGAACGCAGACAGCCTAATTCACGCTTTGTTCAAGAACTTGCCTTTCCGATGGCAGCTATGCGTGATGATAAACCATACGATTGCGTTTTTGATGCTCAAATGTCTGCGTTTGCTCGTAGCTCTTCACTTCCCTTTAACAATGCTACCAAACAACAACGCTACGCAGTGACACGCAAAGATTTAGTGAAACAACAGTACCCCCAACCTATTGCGAGTTCGAAAGTTAGCTTGTCTTAAAATAAATGGAAGACTGGATTCATAGAACTAAACCTGCCTATATTGATGATGAGGATATATTTCCTATTCCACGACCTGCGGATATGTTAGAGCCAATAACAAAAGTAAAAGGAGGAACTAGAATGAATCATTTTTCATATACATCGCATCAATCGCATTCTGAATACGTAGATGGAAAGCTAACAGAAGTTACTGAATCCACTCGTATTAAAAATGGGAAAGGAACAAAGACGGTTAAAAAACGAAATGGACGCAAAGTATTAAGTAAAACACTCCCTTTAACACCTAATGAAATTCGAAATATTCAAACTCGTAAATTTATGCCTTCTTTGTTTTTGGAGTGTCATAATGGATTATGTGATAAAACGCGTAAAGTTAAACGTAGAACGAAAAAGCACTCCCATTAAATGATACTAGAAGGTGTCGTCATATTATTTGTCATAGGATTCATTGCCGTACTTTTTTACAAGCAAGCCAATGAACAGTTTGAGATTTTACAGTTGGAAGCGGATCGCTTACACGAGCTTCCGACATTGTATGGCGACCATGCTCCGATTGTGATTCGTAGCTTTTCGGTTCCAAATCTTGGAAACTTTGCCGAACTCCAAAAACGAAAACATATTCTACAAATGGCCATCGCACCCAATAAAACATTGTATTCTGTCTTATTCAATAAAACAGAACTGTCAAAGTGGGTGTTTCGTCCTGAAACCGCTTCCTTTTTAGCAAAAGAAGCAGGGTTAAATATTTGGTTTAAGCAAACTCTTTACAATCATTTTTTACCAAGTTCTTATACGTCTTGGTTGTATAGCGAAAAAACATTTTTATATCCACATCACCGTGGTCTTTTTAAAACAACAGCCTTTCAAACTATCATCATGCCTACACAAGGACAAGCAAGTGTAAGTCTTATTCTTCAAAATTCTGAAACATATTTACCACCGAAATGGAGAGAACAACAATTCAAAAAAATAACCACACTTGATACACCTCTTTTAACACAAATTAAATTTGTTGAAGTGAAATTGAAAAAAGGAAATCTTCTTGTTTTACCTGCGCATTTAATTGTTGATATTACAACTGACTCCGAAGAACCCTGTTGGTTTTTTTTAGCAGAAATTCATCACCCTATTTCAAAACTTGCTTCTTAGAAAGAAAAACACATAAACGAAAATAAGAACGATAAAATAAGATGGCTTCCGTATCCGATTCAGAATCCGACGATGATTCACTTTTGAGTTTTGAACCTCTCACGCAAGAGCTAACAGCCATGTTGGACGTATTGGATCAAACAATTCATAGTCTTGAAAAAGTGAAAAAGGAAGTTTGTATGCCTCACAATTTATACGAACAGCTTCATTTGAAAACCCTTTTACATATTCACTTGATGAACTGGAAAGCCGAAGGACGCTTGTCCCAATCTGGTTCCACGATTCGTTTAACCGAAGAAGAAGCCAAAGAGTTTCATATTCCATATACAATGGAACCTGTTAGCATATACACGATTTGTTGTGCGATGGTGGAGTTAATTTTGTAAAAGTAAAATATTTAAATTTGTTTTAAATGTGCGAAAGCACATTTAAAACTGATTTCCATAAAACATATAAGTGAAAGCAAAAAATGAATATAGATCCATCTGACCCGTTGTCATTTCTGAATACAGCCCAACGAGAAGCCTTTGAAGCAGTCGCAATGGGGAAACATATCTTTCTAACTGGTCCAGGAGGAACTGGCAAGTCTTTCTTACTCAATACGATTTACAATGAACTTCCAAAACGGATTAATCGAAAAGTAGCTATAACAGCTTTGACGGGTTGTGCGGCTCTGTTAGTTCATCCACGGGCAAAGACGCTTCATAGTTGGGCAGGTGTTGGACTCGCCAAAGAACCAGCAGGTCAATTAATCAAAGAAATTCGCAAATCGCGCAAAGCTTCCATGCGTTGGATTGAAACAGACATCTTGGTTATTGATGAAATCAGTATGATGACACCAGAGTTCTTTGAAAAGTTGGATGAAATTGGAAGAGCCATTCGTCGCACACCCAATCAACCCTTTGGCGGTATTCAATTGGTTCTTGTGGGCGACTTTTATCAACTGCCACCCGTTGTACGCCAAGATATTTCGGGTAGCCATGTAGGACTAAAGAGTCCTACAATCGAAACATGTTTTCTCTTTGAAAGTCCTTTGTGGAATGAACTCAAGTTGAAAACACATGCCTTGACGGAAATTGTTCGTCAAAAGGATCCAGTCTTTCAAGAAGTGTTAAATCAAGCTCGTCGTGGGGAACTCACAAAGAAAAGTATCAAAGTCTTAGCCAATCGTATGGGACTCGATTACAAAAGTCAAGCCATTCAACCCACTATGTTATTTACAAGAAGAGCGGAAGTGGATGAAATTAATATGAGTCACTTGCGAAAACTCACAACCGAACGTCGTACCTTCAAGGCATCAACCCTCTTTCAACCACTCGAATCAACACGAGGACTCACAGAAGAAGAACCCTTTGTGAAAAAGGCCATTTTAAAGTTGGATACAGACGCACCCTATAACGCTGAGCTTACCTTAGCCATTGGAGCACAAGTGATGTTGTTAGTGAATAAACCTGATTTGGGACTTGCGAATGGAAGTCGTGGGGTTGTTACTGGGTTTGGTCCTTCCACAGTGGATCAACCTCCTGCCTCATCAAGTGTAAAAGTGGATGATGCCCTTTTAGTACCTTTTGTAAAGTTTCGTAATGGTTTGACGATTCCTATTGAACACAATACGTGGGAAGTGCCTGATTTTCCAGGGGTGTTGCGAAAACAAATTCCACTACGTCTTGCGTATGCCATTACAATTCATAAATGTGTTGATGGAAATACACTCTTATCAATACAAGGTAAAGGTTTAGTTAAAATAAAAAAATTATTTGAATCATCTGAATCTCAAGGAACACTTACATATGTAAATACAAATACAATAAATGTAGCTGGTTTAAGTTCAAATAAAAAAGTATTAGAGTTGTATAAAGGATATACTGAAGAAGGTATACAACTAAAAACTTCATTTGGATATGAAATAACTGGAAGTATGCGTCATCCTTTACTAACTTTAAATCCAGATAATCATATATTTGAATGGAAAATACTTCCTGATATTAAAATTAATGATTATATTGTTGTAAAAAAAGGGGCATTCGTTGAAGGTTCTTACTTTACATTTGAAAAATATGTTAAATGTAATTCTTCTTCTAAAGAAATTAAAATACCAATTAAACTTAATGAAGACTTTGGTTATTTAATAGGTTCTTTATTAGGCGATGGATCCGTGAATAAAAAAACATATAGAGTTGACTTTATTTCAGCAGATTATGATATTATAGAAAGATGTACTAAAATTTTAAAAGATGTCTTTGATATAAATATTGATATTCGTAATGTTAAAAATAAAAATATTCCAACATGGAGATTCTTCTTCCATTCAAAAGAGTTTATTCATATTTTACAATTTATAGGATATAACTTTGGAATAGCAAATACAAAAGAAATTCCTGAAGTTATTTTACAATCACCTATTACAGTACAAAAAGCAGTTTTACAGGGATTATACGATACAGATGGAGGTGTTTCGCGAAGCACTATAAACTTTACAACGACTTCTTATATTATGGGGAAACAAATACAAGAAATAATGTTAAATATTGGTATTCCTACTTCAAGAAATATATTACATGAAGAAAATAAAGAAAAAAAATATAAAACAGCATACAGATTAAATATTTCTGGTTATTCTGCTATACAATTTAATACATTAGTAGGATTTTCATGTATTCGTAAAAAAGAGAGTTCTGAAAAAAGATTTAAATTATCACCCTCTTTACGAAAAAATATTAAATCTCAGGCATTTACAATTCCAAACGGACATGTATTAATTCATAATCTGCGAAATGAAATTAGAGGAGATCTTAAAAGAGTAAAAACAACATCTATGACACCACATTCTAATAAGTTAATGTCAAGTATCATAAACAAAACACAAGAATTACGATATGAAACTTTACAAATGATTGTAAAAGATATACCTCATTTATCAAACTATACGACGGGAAAACTATTACGTTTTATATATGAAAATGGTATATTATTTGATACTGTAAAAACTATAACAAAAAAACAGGATATTCAAATGTATGACATCGGAGTATCACCAGAAAACACATGTGATAAATTGCCAGATGGTCATGATTTTATAGCAGGAGGATTTGTAAATCATAATTCACAAGGTTCAACATTAGATTGTGCGTTAATTGATATTGGAAATAAAACATTTGAATATGGCCAAGCGTATGTGGCCTTATCTCGCGTCAAAGATTTAGAGAGTTTGTACATTCACGATTTTGAACCAACGGCGGTTCGAGCTCATCCCAAAGTCAAAACCTTTTACGGACATTAATTATATTTAACTTCGTGAGGATTATAATACTGTGACCCTTCTACTTCTTCGCGAACTACTTTGGACACATCATCACGAATCATCTGACGAACACTTGGAGATAAGTATTCGCCAGCTTTGATGGTTTCCGCCATTGTCCCTTTGTCTGTTGGAAGAGAAGCCGTTAAAGAAGGTAGGATATCCGATGGTTTTTCATGTGGTTTGATTGTTTCTTGATGTTTTTTGTAAGCAGCCATAATGGCATCTTTATCCACAATCAATTGATCGGCACAAGGAACGGCATTGGCTCCTTGGGCAATATCTAAACTTGCCTTACAAGGCATTGTTTTTGTTGATTCTAATCCATCCAAACGTTTCAAAATTCCTTGTAAAGTTGTATTAAGAACTGCGTGTTCGCCAGTCATCGCTGCGGCTGCCACTGAACTTGTATCTGGTGTTGGAGTTGGTATTGGTTTTTCAGTTACAGCAGCTCCCATAGGAACTAATTTTTCAATACCAACTGGTTTGAATTGATCAATACGACTATTAATTTTTGCCACTTCACCATTGATATACTGTGCTTTTTCAGAGTCAGGTTTTTTTGCCCACGCTTCGGTTGGAACCACATTGCGCAATTCAAACATTGCGGGGGTGATGACAATATCATTTAACTTTTTACCACCCGCAATCATATAGTTCTTTTCTGCTAACTTTTCATACGTCGGGATAAGTTTTTCACGAGCATATGTCTGATATTTATCCTCTTGTGACTGATATCCTTCATCAATTCCAGATACTGCTCCACGAATTATATACACCCCTATGGCACACACCGCAATAAGTAGTAAAAGAGCTATTATGGCTGGATGTGACAACTTCATCTATATAATGTTTTTAAGAAAATCTTGAAAATATTATATCTAAAGTACAACCACGTTTTTCTTCCAAAGCGCCCCGCCATGTCCCAAACTTTCTCACCCCAAAATATCTCCAAGATGGATGCCTCCTCAGAACAACCCTCTAACACAGGCCAATCTGTATCTACTGACGTAGTTCCATCAACAAACCCTCGTAGTCATCCTACCACACCAAAACAGAAGTCAAAAACGCCAACAACTAGCCCGGCAGTGAAAGGAAGAGCCAAAACCCCTTCAAGAAAAGAGCCAACAGAACTTGTTCTTGATACAAATACGTCAGCGAATCTTCAAATTGGAAAAGAACAAGTTCCTGTTGATTCTAAAGAATCAAAAGAACCAAAAGAACCAAAAGAACCAAAAGAAAAAACGAATGAAAATCACATTCAAATTGTCGTTCCAGAACCAATGCTTAACCCCTCTGAAGATCGTTTTGTCATTTTCCCAATCAAGTATCCTGATATTTGGGCAAAATACAAACAACATATGGCAGTCTTTTGGACACCTGAAGAAATTGATTTGAGTCGCGATTTGAAGGATTGGCAGGTTTTGAGTGAGAATGAACGTTACTTTATTAAAAATATTTTAGGATTCTTTGCGGGTTCAGACGGGATTGTGATGGAAAACTTGGCTTCTCGTTTCATGCGTGAAATTCAAATTCCTGAAGCACGTTTCTTTTACAGTTGTCAGAATTTACTTGAAGCAGTCCATAGTGAAACGTATTCCCTTTTAATTGATACGTATATAAGCGATAAACACGAAAAAGATACAATTCTACGTTCTATTCAAACCATTCCTTGTGTTCAAAAGAAAGCCGAATGGGCTTTACAATGGATTGATAGTCAAGAAGCTAGTTTTGCCACACGTTTGTTAGCCTTTGCGGCTGTGGAAGGCATTTTCTTCAGTGGTGCCTTTTGTGCCATTTTTTGGTTGAAACAACGTGGTCTAATGCCAGGTTTGACAGTATCCAATGAATTCATTGCGCGTGATGAAGGACTTCATACGGAATTTGCTTGCCTCTTATACAGCAAATTACAAAACAAGTTGAGTAAAAAGGATGTACATAAGATTATTCGTGATGCCGTCAAAATTGAAAAGCAATTTATTACCAAGTCTTTGCCATGTGAATTAATTGGAATGAACGCAAAACTCATGGCACAATACATTGAATTTGTAGCTGACCGACTCCTTTTACAACTCGGTTATCCAAAAGCGTATTCTGCTACCAATCCATTTCCCTTTATGGATCGTATTTCGTTGGAAGGCAAAGACAATTTTTTTGAAAAACGTGTCACAACGTATGCCAAGGCAACTGTTGGAAAAGATAAAGAACAGATGGTTTTTAGTACGAGTGCTGATTTTTAGATATGCGGAAATCTTATTTAATAACTCACAAATGAATGTTTAGATGGATTATAACCAAACTTTTACAAAACGTGCCCATTCGTATGCGTATGCCTTACAAATGTATCCGAATGCTTTACAACGCGAGTTTGAAGTAGCTATTGAAGAACTAGATATTCAACCAAAAGATATACTTCTCAATATTCCCGCTTCCTGTGTTTCACTCTCCTCCTATTACACAACAAAACCCCATATCGTATATGAATATGAAACAAATACAGAGTTTGCCGAGCTAACCAATACACCCGTATGTTCTTTTTTTAACATACCACTTCCAAATGAATCCGTATCAAAAATCATATCGTTAGCTAGTCTCCACCACATGTCTCAAGAAGAACGCCCCCTTTTCTATAAAGAATGTTATAGGATACTAAAACCTGGTGGAGAACTTGTGATTGGGGATGTTCAAGCGGACTCAAAGCAAGCAAATTGGCTCAATACATTTGTTCATACATATAATTCACAAGGACACAAAGGACTTTTTTGGAGTGAAAGTGATTCCTCTTTACTTCAACAAGCTGGATTTACAACCCACCTTGTTGAACGCAATTATCCTTGGTTATTCTCATCCAAAGATGATATGATTGATTTTACAAAACACTTATTTGGTTTAGATTTAGCAAATCCAGAAACTATTGTTCATGGTCTTGATGAATATCTAACCGTTTTTAAAGCAAAACAGTTCTATGGATTTATGTGGAAATTATTATATTTTCACTGCCATAAAGCTCCAAGTTCTTTCTCAATTTCTTCAGAATAAATTCGTTGTCCTCCTGCGGGTGAAAAGGTATATTCACTAAAGTAAATATCCCCTTTGACTCCCAAATAAAAATCCATTCGTACAAACTCAAATGGCTCCGCTAATGTTTCTGCGATTTTTTTCATTTCCTCAACCCGATGCCAAGGAAGAACAAATGGAAATGCCTTTCCTATACACTCCCCTGTTATACGATACATATTTTGCTCTGTCCCTTTTTTAACACCTATCGTTATTGCCTTTCCATAAATACAGCGAAACATAAACACAACTGCTTTCCCCGTTTTTCCAATATACGCATCCTCAATCTTTTGTTCAATAAAAAACTGTGGTTTTATAAACTGATAATGTTTTTCATCTGAGCCAACATAATGTATATTCCATTTGTGTAGTTTTTGTTTTACTTCTTCAATTGTTGTTGTTTCTGTAATAGGGATATTCCATCCTGATCCATGCGTTGCTTTGATTATCCAATCTGTGTTCAAATCACACTCTTTTACATCGTCAGGAGATTCTAATACACGAATCACTTTTGCTGTCTTAGAAACCCCTTTTACTTTTTCTTTGGCTTGTAATTTATCAACAAATGGTGCGAATCGTCCATCTAAATGATTTTTGTAAATTTGAATTTTTTTATAAAGAGGAAGACTTGGCCAGTTCTCTGGTTTTAGAAACGAGTACATTAATTTATTATGTTATAAGAGGCTTAGGTGTTTCAGCAGATTTATCGGCAGCTGCGGCAATCAAAGAGGAACTACTTTGAATCTTCATACCAAGTCCGTCCCATATTTCAACACAAGCTTCACGACAAATAATGGCTTCAGGAATTTCATGACTGAAACGATCACCCCCTTTTGCAAACGCAACAACTTCATAATTGGCTAGGCAGTGACGAATGCTTTCACACACAGACCCATCCGTATCTTTGGCGAGTTCCGCCATATCCACACAACGAAGCGCGCGAACAATTTTAAGACGTTCGTCTTGACACATAAATGGCTTTCCCTTTTTTAAAACTGCTTGGGCGTCCGTATTCACTATCACGTATAGCTTGGCATCGTTTTTTTTTGCGCATTCACTCGCAAGTTCTAAATACTCTAAATGACCAGTGTGAATGGGATCAAAATATCCAGAGGCTAACACGATACGCATATAAAAAATTGATTTTTGTAGTATTTAAGTATGGGAAGCAACAAAAATGGTTCAGTATTACATTACTCCCTATGAAAACGGCTATTGCTTTGTCCATGATTCTGGACAGCCTAATAAATACATCTTTTCAAATGAGAAAGCACTTTATATTCGTTCCAAGGCTGCCAAACTCTTTAGGATAGATGCCTCGTATTTTGAACTTGTCTATAACGACGGCAAAGTTGAACGAATTCCCTATCTCTCTTTGTCACCTGAACAAATTTTTGGTACCATGTATCGATCTTTGAGTAAAATTAGCGAACATCATATTCATATTCCAACAAATTAAATAAAAAATGATTATGTCAAAGTTATTTTTTTTGGTAAAACAAAATGGAATTAAATGAACAAATGTATTATATTACTCATAATCCTTTTGGAGAAGGCTATGTTATTTTAGCTGGACAACTTTTATTTGATAACTTTTATTCCAGAAAAATCTTAAATTATGAGGCACGATTGTATGCGGTATTTGATTCCCTAGAACAGCAAACACGTTCTACAAATAAGTTTGTCATTGTTAGTGAATCTGAAGAAATATATTTACATTGGACGGATACGTGTTTAGCAAAAGCTAGAGATATTCCCCCTATACCCATCCCTTTAACACTCATTCGTCAAACAACAAATGTTGCGAGTGCAGAACTTATACTTGGAGGGCAAAGAAGAGAACAAGATGAAAGGATGTTGCAAGATTTACAAAATCTACTTTTAGTACGACAACAACAAAGTTCCAACTCAACCCCCATTCAAAACAAAGTTCAAAAACGTATTGCCGATTTAGTTATCCAAGACGCAATCAAACAAGAACTCACCTGTTCTATTACCATGAACCCTTTAACACTTGAAACGGCAACTTGCGTCGCACCTTGTTATCACATCTTTGACAAAAATGCCATAACAACGTGGTTAGAAACCAAAAACACATGCCCAGAATGTCGTGTTCAATGTTCTTTATAATAAGTCTAAAGAGTAAATATTCTTTTTTACTATATGTCATCTACGTGTGGAAATGGAAGCAAAAACATTTGTGAAATGAATACAACAAACCTCTTCCAACCTTCTGTAGTTGATAATTTTAAACATATGATAGACCAAAGAACCCTTGATATGGAAATTCGTATTAATGAAATAAATCGTTTATCTGTTGAATCTTTACCAAGTGAAGCCACAAAAGCTTCCGTAAGTGAATCTGATATTCAAAAAAAGTTTGAAGAACTTCAAGAAACGATTCCACCAACGGAAAGTCCAGCCACATGGGAACATGAAGTTGTTGCTAACACCCCTTTAACTGAAACTGAAATAAAACAAAAAATAGAAGAACGAAGTGTTGTTATTTGTACGGAACCAGAAATTACATCACTTTGTGTTAATAAATGATATATTGAGCTTCAAAATCATAAGGGTTTCTAAAATATCGTTAAAACAATATTTTGGAAAGTTCTTCGTATATTAATTAAGCTTTTCCAGAATATCTGGAAAAGCTTACAAAATCATGAAACATAATTTATACCTATTTTTTTCATATGGCAACGTATGCTATAATATATGAAGTTTTTCCAGAATTATTTACACAAAGTAAAAAACAAAATATTCGTAACACCAAAGTAAATGATTCATCTGTAATTCAAATGAATAACAATCCAATTTCTTTAGAAGGAGGAAAACAACGCAAACACAAAACACGCAAACACAAACGCAGACACAGATAAAATATACAAAAACTAAATTATAAAACCTAAACAAAAATGACATTTTAATTCTAGTAAAATGTCCTTTTGGTCAAAAAAGACTGACGAACAATCTCAAGTTATTTCTTCTACGATTGAACAGTTTCGTGAAACCTTATCTGAATTAGAAATCCGCGTTTCAACAAATGAAAATAGTTTCACTAAGCGTGACCAAGAACTCAAAGCATCCATTGAACGTGTTGATGAATTTGTACAAAAAAAGGTTGATAATTTACAACATCAAATTCTTTCTGTTACAGATTTTATTCCAACTGCTTTTAAAGAATATCAAAAGCTTCTTGAAGATCTTCAAAGGAAACAATGTATTTTGGAAGAACGTATTGCCGTGTATGACGAAAAATTGGAAAAGCTCAAGGAGCTAACGGACCGTTTGGAAGAACAAAGTAAAAAACCAGTTGTTTCCAATAACTCCCTAACAGGATATAAACCATCCCCTATAACACGTGTTTTCGCAGAACAAAATAATGTTCCTCGCGGTCCTGTTTCTCCAACTGGTCCTCCTCCCAAAGTAGTCATAAGTGGAACGAAACAACCTTCATGGATTAAAAAGAAGGAAGAACCTTCACCAACAATAAATGACACAGTTGTTCGAGACGCGTAAAGACAACAAACAACAACTAACAAAATGCCTCTTACACGAAAAGAATATTGTTATATGTGGTTTTCATGGATATTGGCAATAACTGTATTAATTTGGTACTTACACAATCTAATATTGCTTCCTGATGAAAATCAAAAATGGTTTGAACGTGAAAAAGGGGATTTATAGACAAACCAATAAATCGGTTTGCTCAGATTTGGCTTTGCCAAATCCTGACAAAATAAAATTGATTCTTCATTTGTCTAGTATTAAAAATAAAAGACAAATGAAAGTACAAACTATTCATGGTGTTCCCTATTATATCAATGAAGCCAATCAAGTATTCTTCTACTCCAAAACCACCCAAGGGCCCAAAGAACCTATTGGTACTTGGGATCCTACTCGTCAGCATTTACAGCTTGATCCAGACTGGCAAACTACCGTCAAAGATTTCTTAGAAATGTATCGCAAGCAACTAAAGGAACATACTATGGCTGAGATGGAAAAGGCAAAGGCTCTTCAGAGCTAAGAAGTTTTTAAACTTCTTAGAACAATAATAAGTTTCTCATATTTTGAAAAACCTTATTCAGAATGTTTAGACGACAAACGTTTTTTACGTGTATAACGTCTTGAACCTCCTTTTGAACCAATTACATATGAACCATTAGAGGGATATTTGATAGTTCGTTTTATATCAAACGAATAGTATTCCCAATGTGCTTCACCCATATTTCGTAAATGTAGAATTGGTCTTCCTTCGGCATCTTCACGATCCGCATTATGAAGAGTGCTAAAATAGGTTTTTATCGCAATGCCACAGTTTTTTTCTAATAAATAACGGGTCATTTCCACTTCAATTGTTCCTACCCAATTTGTCATGGTATCAATTCCTTCCGCAACTTCCACTAAAAATGTTGTTTTCTCTGGCAAACCCTTACGAAACTTGTTTTGAAACCATATTGGAAAAGCAGATAAAATTTGGAGATATGTTCCAATAGTTTTATTTTCCGCTGGAATATTTTTGGCTCTTGTTCCGGGTTTTTCTTTCATTCCAGGAACAGACTCTTCATATGCTTCTTCCAAGACTTCATACGTATCCTGTTCTTTTCCTGTTCGTTCATCCAATGCCTTGGGTAGCTTTCCCTTTAACACACGCTTCGCCAACATATGACGGAATGCTTTCACAAATTCCAATTCCGTTTTTGGAGGTTTCTTTTCAAACAAACATGTTATTAATTGTTGTAAAAGACCCGCATCGTTTGCCGCACGAAAAATACTGCTAAAAAAGCAATCCCCTGTTACTAACGTTGGACGGCGAATGACATTCACAACTTCAACCTCTCCTTTCTCATCTTTTTTTGAAGAAGTAGTAGCTGTTGTCATATAACTTCCCATATATTCTGAAAATTTCGTAAAAAGTTCGTCTGCCCAGGCTTCTAAGACACTAATATCCCTTGCTTCTTTTGCTAAACGATAGCCTTTTAAAATCTCAAATTGAATACGACAACGGTTTTTATTGGATGTATCTTTAACTAATTCGCGAAAAAGATGGCGTAACTTTTCTTTAATATCAGCCATTCTAATGTAGAAAAGTAAAAGTCGTTTGTTGGTTAAACGCTAAAACCTTACAATTAAAAATTGATTATACCCATGTTTTTCTTTTATAAACAAAAAAATGGATGACGAACCCAAACAACGACATATCAAGATTGATTTTATGTTACTCGCTTATCTTGGCGATTTTCTAAAAAATATGGAACAAGGTATTCAAGAACAGATACGCGAAGTCCAAAAAAGTCAAAGCTCTTCTAGTAACCGGACGCACCAGGAACAGAACCCTGACGACCAATAATATATTGCATACGCTCATAGTCCGTTTTAAAGACATATTTTTTTGGTGTGTTAGGATTGGCAGCTGCGTATTGACCGTCAATGGTCGATTTGGCAGCATAGACAGAATTTGCCGCATTTTGTATTTGTACTGTTTGAAATGTAAAGACCGTACTTATGAAACCGCCACAGGGAAGTGTTTCCCTTTTTGGAGTGTGATCGAGACTCATTTCTGATATGGTCTAAACTTTTTTTACGGTTGTTACTTAATGAAATGATTGTTATTCCAACATTGTCTGGTGGTCTTGGCAACCGTTTGTTTCAACTCGCAACTGCTATTGCTTATGGAGAACAGCATACTCGTAAAGTTGTTCTTCATGATTTGCTTGTTTGTGATAACCCGTATGAAGACAAAGAACACATTTATGAAATGGTTCCACAACTAGAACGTGATATCTCACCACACACCCTTTTACATGCCACCACACTCAAAGAAGAGTTCCCTTTGCGACCCAGTAAATCCCAAGTTGTTGTGTTAGAAGGTGATTTTAAAGATGAACGATTCTTTGAACATGCGAAACTTGAACACTTTCCTATTTTTCCAGAATGTCTTCATCCACGAGAGGATTTAGAACATACTATATTTCTTCACTTCAAACGTAACTTTCCTCTCACATCCTATTACAAAGCCGCTCTCAAACGTATTCCCGAAGATAAGAAAATTTTTGTATTTTGCGAAGACAACGATATGCCTTGGTTGAAAAAACATATTCTAGAACTCTTTCCATTTGTAAATCCTGACCGTTGGATGTTCCAAGAACCTGGATTAGAACCGGTTGAAGTTCTTTGGTTAATGACCCGTTGCCAAGGAGGAGCTATTTGCGCAAACTCGTCATTGTCATGGTGGGGTGCCTATTTGGGAGCTCGGGTCGCCTTTGTCGAAGGAACACGACCTTCATGTTACTTTCCTGCGAAGTGGTTTAATCAACAACCAACGAATATTTTGCCAAAATGGGGGAAAATTCTTATTGTATAACACGAATATTATTAAATTGTCCTTGACTTCCAGCGGTTGAATAAAAGGCAATATGCGCTAATTGGCCATTCGAATAGCCAATTTGTTCATTTTTTGATATGTACTGCCATGGTTTGTACGTATTGGGTAAAAGTTGGGTAGCATTCAACGTACTTGCCGTATAGTTGTAAATCCAAATACGATCGAATACGTACCACTCATTTTTATAGGCAGTCCATTCTTTGGCTCCCATATCGCGTCGTTGCGTATCGAGTGGATACGAACACAAAGTCGATACGGCTCCAGGATTAGGTGTTAAAAAGATATTTGGACTTGGCTGGGTTCCTGGGCGCTGTGTTGTACTCATTTCTTTCTATACGTCATTTTACGTTTTCCCTTTTTCACACGTCTGGTTCGTTTTCCTCCTTTTACAGTAGATATTTCCTTTAGTTTTTGAATTACATCCTGTAACTTTGTTTCAATAGTTTTGATTTTTTCTCCAAGTTCAGAAGTTTTGATTTGTTGATTGTTATTCCCTTTTAACAAACTACCTTGTTGATTGTTTCCTTGTAGTTGGTTTCCTTGTTGATTATTTCCTTGTTGATTGTTTCCTTGTAGTTGGTTTCCTTGTTGATTATTTCCTTGTTGATTATTTCCTTGTTGATTGTTTCCTTGTAGTTGGTTTCCTTGTAGTTGATTGTTTTCTTTTAGTTGATTACCTTGATTTTGATTATTGTTTCTTTGTTGTTGATTATTATGGGGTTCTGGAGGATTTACATTGGATCCAGGAATTAATGTCCAAACCTTTTCAACAATTGGAAACCACTCATTATTGTTGAAGTCATCAGGCACTGTTATATTTTTATTTTGGAGTGCGTTTTTAACAACAGGTTTTAAAAGTTGAAGTTTTTGTAAGTTATCTTGTGAAACCTTTTTTTCTTCACGGTTTTGTTCAGTAGCTCCTTCCCAGTATTGAATATAGTCATCAATTGCTTTTAATTTTGTATTTAAATTTCCAGGAGATTTTTTTAGACTGTTAAGAAAGACTGTTTTAAAGTTCTGTACAGGAATATTCAAAGCACTTTGTTGATTATTCAAATAAGCTTCTTGATTTCTCTTGGCTTGGTTGGCCGCTTCTTGGTTACGTTTGGCTGCCTCTTGATTCAGCCTGGTCTTTTCTTGTTGTTCAAATTCAGGTTGATAAAAATAATGTCCAAGACCAGCGTCTATGAGTATTTTCATATGTTTTGCGATATTTGGTGATTGGTCATAAATTGTACTTTGACGATTTTTACCACTTCGATTTTTTCCTTTAACACAAAAATTTTCAAGAGTCTTAAATGCTGTATTTATAGCTGAAGCTTGTCCCTTGTATTTTTCACGAACTTCTTTAGGAATCATTTCCATAATTCGACACGCAGGATTCACATTTCCCATGTATGTTCCAGCTGCCATTTGTTCATATTCCGTTTTGGAAATGCGCACCGCCATCTAATAAAAATTGATATTTTCTTTTCCAAATCGGAAAGGCAACCCAAATGACTTGTTCTTTCTGCGAGCATATTCTCCGCGGTTGTACAATCAAGCACAAACCCTTTGAATGTCCCTATCGTCGTGCCTTGTACTGTTCCAAATGCGGCATATTTGGTCACGAGGTCTGTCCAACCCTTGAGCTACGTATTGTTGATTCCGAAAAAACCATTAAAACCTTTCTCACCATTCACGATATTACTCCAACGAATAAACAAGAGAAAAATAAAGACTTATTGTTGGATTTAGCGAATTCAATGGATCCGCCACGGAAACTCATTTTCACTGCTCCAAAGGTAAAGTAATTTTTTATTCTTTTTATAGATGGCACGTAAAACATACAGACGCAAATCAAAAAAAGCAAAAAAGACTCGTCGTTTGAAGAGGCAACGTGGTGGAAACATAATGAACAGTATAAGAATTCCAGAAGAAGCTGTTGTTGCCAATCCAACATTAACCGACGGTGGCTACAAATTTGAAGACGTTTCCATACAATAAACCTAAACAAACACCCCTATTACATACTAGCAAAATGCCAAATAATAAAGGAGGAAAAGGGTATAAAAAAGGCAAGCATCCAACCGGCGATATCGATGTCAAAATGATTCAGTGGGATGAAGAGGATGGACAAATGTTTGGACGCGTTTTGAAATCCGTCGGAAACCGACGATTCCGTGTGTATTGTAATGACAATAAGGAACGTTTGTGTAAGTTAGCTGGTTCTATACGCAAATCGCAATGGGTTGGTGAAGGAACAATTGTTCTTATCGGTCTTCGCGGATTGGCATCAGGTTCTGCTATAGGCGGTAACGCAGAAGATTTAGGTGATATTTTACAAGTTGTTGAACCAGCTTTACATGGGAAAATTAAAAAGCTTGCGAATGTTAATCTTGCTTTGTTTGCCCAAGTGGAATCCCAAGACATTCAAAAAGTTATTGATCGAGTAAATAAAGGAAGTAACTTGGAAGATGAAGATGATTTGTTTGACCGAAGTGACGCGAAAGAGGAAACGAACGCTAAAAAGGATGACTCAGATATTGATATTGATGGTATTTAATAAAAAATTGATAGATTCATTCCATATTTCATTTGATAAAACAAAATATGGAACAAATCAAAGAAGCTTTTCTGTATCTCAATTGCCTTTTGACAGACAAATTTATTCAAGACAACGACACAAAATCCATGGAAGAGGAACTACAACGCCGTTTCCTTTTGATGAAACCTGAAGAAGCCAAAGAAATTGTTACGCTATATTGTATTGCCCGTAAGAATATCTTGCGGATCTAATCCCCCTTTAACTCTCTCGTAACAAAGCAGATGGCAGAGGAAGATAATAACTTCCACAATTTTTCATTGTATTCATCTGCAAATTTTCAAGACGCTGACGAAACAAGACCTGCGAGCAGCTATATGGAAGCCGTTGGCGGTGGAAACGATGCCATTCAAAGTTTAGTCAATCACTCCTTCCAACGACACATTTCAGAAGTTGTACCCAGTAATTCACCGATGTTGGTTGGAATGGCTGTACCAACGTCCAATTGGCGCAAGAGACTCCGAGAAATGATGGTGAGACAAAATGAACAAGTCTTAAGTTTTTTGTTGAAACCTTCTTCTGAACATCCCACAATCGGTCCAGCAGAAAAAGCTCTCCGTCGTTACGCTGTCCGTCAAGACTTTGATACACATCAAATACGACCTTTAAAACACCTCTTTAACGATGCCTCAGGTGTTCAACTCATTCAAGCGGAAGTTGAACAACGGCTGGCCGAAAAAGGCCCATCCAACCTTCAACAAATCCGCCAACAAGTTGGAGCCATTATTGATTTATACAAAGAAACGGGTGAAAAACTGTTAGAGGTAGAAAATCAATTAAAGTTGCGGTTGGACAAAATGGATAAGATCCAAAAACGCGTTGGACTCATTATGGAGTTGGAAACCAATGATACCACTCCTGAATTAGTGGAAGCATTAGAACATTATTTACAAACGAGATTCACCGACTTAACCATTGAATCACAATACAAATCCCTTTTACACCTTTACCAAAAGCATAAAATGTTGTATGAAGCAATTCAAGTGTTCAAAACAGGTAACGATTTCCAAAACGAACCCATATGTTCCATATGCTTGAATGATCATGTGAATGTCGCCATTGACCCTTGTGGGCATACATTTTGTAATACGTGCGCCCGTCGTATGAATAACGATTGTGGTATATGTCGCACGCGTATAAAAAATCGTATCAAAGTATTTTTTTCATAAAGTCCCTTACGATTTCTCTATTTTTATATCCTTGATAACCCGCATAGACGCTTGGAAATAGAAATGCAATTGGAACATGCCAAATATTGTTTTGTTCAATGGCATAACAAATTCCTCCACCAAGCAAAATATTTCGAAATGGTGTAAAATGTTGTAACTGAAAATTTTGAGTTGGAAAAAATCTTTGTAAAACTGGTTGAATTACGTTATTTATACTCATTCTCCCCTTTTACATCCCTTACGCTTTAATCCAACAAGGATCGTTCAGTTCGTCTTGTGTAATCCACAACGACTTGATTCATAAAGTACTGGCCGTTCCAATACATCAAAACAGCTGGTACAAGACTCAACCAAAAGAATCCCCCCGTAACTCCTTGTGCCATCATAAATGCGTAAGCGACAGTAAAGGCAGCGTGTGAGGCACATCCTGGAGAACGTATCCACACATTCAAGTAACGATTGATTCGCTTTTCTGTCAGAGGAGCTAACCAACCATTTCGCACACCAAATAAGAGTGCGTAATCAATTCCACCTGGAAGACCCGTTGAAAAAAACAAAGAGTATCCAATCAGCGTAGAAGACGGTAAATAAGCACCAATAGGTAAGGCAATACCAATCATCAGAATATGGTGGAGCCAGTCATCAAAACGAAACTTGTTTCGATAGACAAGAATATGGTATATATGGAGTGCGAAGCAATACGCAATAGCTTCGTAGTTGGTTTCAATAAGAGGTAAATCTTGGAAGTTGGTAAATGTCTTTTTTACATCAGGCCAGGTAGATTTCACTATAAGGGCATTGTGAAACGCGTGAATTATATAATATACACCTTGATATCCGTAACGGGTTATCAAATTGTCTAAACTTGTAAAAGTAAATAAACTCGCAGCAAAAAGAAAAAAGGGTTCCATTTATCTTTTTGATGTAATATGACTTTAGCCTATTTATGAACATAAAGGTTAGCGTTTATTTACTATTACCTTGAAAAAAAGCTAAATAAATTTACCTTTTCTTTTGCGGTTGTTATTTACCAATAACAACCTTGTAGTCATTTGGTCTCAGAAAGAACTCTGCCTTTAACTTCCATTCGTCTTCATCCCATTTGTAGTACTCACCAGCGATTTGAAAGATTCGTTTTGCCAGTCTCCACCAAACCAATTCAGCAAACTTCCGTCCCTTTTCAATCCGTTCGTTATATTCCATTTTTGAAAACTGTAAAAGAAAAATATATAATCAATTTTTTAATACCCATGAATGACCAAGCGATCAATTTCACTTTTTGATAGAATCTCATTTTGAATCAACCAATCTTTTACATTCTGTCGTTGGTCGCCTTGGAGCTGTAAAAAATGCTTTTCTTCATCTGCTTTTCCATTGCATGAAAATAACTTCATCATAGATTTACAAATGCGTTTCAGATCCAAATCCTTATCCAATCCTTCTACAATCGTCAAATGGCGTTTTCCCTGTGTTTGAATATGAATATGAATATTCCCTTTGACTGCTCTATCAAAGTCTTCCATCCGTCTGGTTGTAATATGTATATTCTTTTTAATCCAAATAAAAAATGATTTTTTGAATACGAATATGGAAGATAAAAAATGAATCGCTTACTTTTTGGAATCTTTTCGGCCTCTGTTACAACTGGATTTGTTTTAGGATATGTCTTTGGCAAATATTTTATATTGCGAATAGAAAAAGTAAAACCTCAATTAGAAAATGTCAACGTCACAACAACTTGAACAAGCCATTGTTCCAGTGAAAAAGGAAGATTTACATTACAACTCGCATTTGGAGGAGCTAGTTGCGTCTGAAGCTGAAAAATCTCTTTGTTTGCGTTGGTTACACGATCAATCCGAAAAACGCTATTCCCACTTTAACACAGTTATTCAATTTCCGATTATCGTTATTAGTGCCTTAGCGGGAACTGCGTCTATTGGCCAAGAAAGTTTATTTGGAAAAGCCGAAGCGGCACCCATTGTCATTGGTTTGATGAGTTTAACAGTTACAATTCTTAATGTTATTTCAAACTTTTTTGGTTGGTCAAAAAGAGCAGAAGGACATCGTATTTCAAGTGTGAATTACGGCAAACTTCACCGTTGGATTTCTATTGAATTAGCCTTACCAAGAGACCAACGCGTTCCCGCAAAACATTTTTTAAAGGAAATTCGCGAACAAGTGGATCGTCTCAACGAAACCTCACCCCCTGTTCCTCAAAAAATTATAACAATGTTTAAAACCGATATGAAAAATTTAAAGGAAAATGTTTCTGTCCCCGAAATTTGTAACGATATTCGCAACGTAGAAGTGTATCGCGGAACGAATCGCGATGATACGGATACCCGCGATGATCGAAGTGTTGAGTCTGTTCAAATTGAAATGACAAATCCATTATATAATCATGAACCAAATCAAATGATTCAAGACGGAACCCAATTGATTCAACAACAAGCGAATCAAATAATACAACAACAAGCAAATCAACTGGTACAACAAGGAACTCAAATGGTACAACAACAAGCAAATCAAATGCTTCAACAAGTTCAGAATACATCAAGAAGTTCATCCAAGGGGAGATAGGTTTCCAGTTGAACCGCGATTCATAAACTCTTGTGTAAAAGATGGCCATTGAATTCCAATTTCTCGGTTATCAAAATTCGCAGGTTGGCAATTATCCCGCGAAGGCATCATGACATATTGTGATCCAAGGTCTTCTACTTCCGCAGGAATTTCAGTTTCTTCAAAATTACGAAGAGCGGCACGACATTGTATTGCCGATTGTTCAGGATCCATACGACCCACGCCACAACACAAAGAAGTTATCACCAGGGTATGAATTTTTCCGTTGGTTGCTTCATGAATTTTTTGCCTGCTATCAAAATAGCTTCCATTGCCCACCGCGCATTTTGCGTATCACTCACATCATGTGGTAAAAACATGGTGGGAGCACTTATCAAAACTGTTTGATGATCTACATGAAACCAAAGTGCGGAACCAACGCGTAAATAGGGTCTTCCAAGTTTTGATTTGTGTCCAAGCCCTTTAATCATCTCTTTTACTTTTGCCTCACAACCTGGAAACATTTCACGGCTCAATACCATATCAATTCCTCCGTCCATAAATCCAAGAGAATTCGCCGGACTTACAAAGGCTCTTCCTTGTCTTGGAATGTTACGTATATCGCCCACAGTATAAGTAGCCTTGTCGCCAAATAAATCTTTGGCATGTTCAATAAATTTTTCGTCAAAACTAACAAAGTGAATGTTCATTCTAATTCTTTAAAAACAACCAACAAAAAGTTTTAAACGCAATGATTAAATGTTTAGCTTTCCAGAATATCTGGAAAAGCTTAATTAATATACTAAGAACTTTCCAAAATATCGTTAAAACGATATTTTGGAAACCCTTATTAGATGTCAAAGTCAGTAAGACGACCTGCAAAAGATCGTATCATGGCCAAACTCGATGATATACGAGGCTTGGTAGAACGTCATTGTGGTGATACAAGACAAGCTGTAAAAGAAGCAGTAGCAGAAAGTTTAGTTGCGTTATCTCCTGCTCTTGCTCAACAACAACCTATGATGGCAGCTCCAATGGGAGAAACAGGAACATGTCCCGGTGGTGCGCAAGGTTGGAATGAATTTCAAAGAAAGTTCAAAGAAGAAAACAAAGAATATTTGAAATCTATTCCTTATTACGAAGTGAAAAAGAAAATTAGTGATGCGTGGAAAATTTACAAGGTAACTCACTGCGCAAAGAAAACAAGAACGCGCAAAGTGAAACAACCTCTTATGGTAGTTCCTCAACAATCTCCCATGCTTGTTTCAGGCAATCAAAATCTACCACAAATGATCATTCCAACAACCGAACCATCCGTTATGATAACAGGAAATCAACCTCTTATGAATATGAATCAACCCCTTATGAATCAACCTCTTATAAATCAAAATGTAAAACCAAGAGGCAAAACACTAAAAATCAAAAACTTGAAAAAGTCAATTCAGCAAATACAAAATAACGGATTACAACGAAATACTGAATTATACTTGATTGGAGAAGATCATCCTGAATTTCAACAATATACTGAACCTCTTCGTAACAGACTCGCTGAGCAACAAGAAGAACTTAATAGCATCTATAAAAACTATAAATCACAAAAAGGACAACCCAATAATAACAATATGAAACGTAAAACGTTTAAAAATCGTGTTGCCTCAATACAATATAATAGAAACCAAGTAAATCAAAACATGATTGCTCTTAAAGGACGTGTGTATGAAAAAACAATGAAGAAAAGAAATAATACTGTGTTAGCGAAAAAACATGTTCGTATTTTGGCTCCAAATAATGCGATCCCAAAAACACCAGGGTCTCCAAAAAACAACCAAAAATCTCTTAATAATCAACCCCTTGTACAAACTGCTCCAACCTATAAATCACCAAATAACAATCAAATGTCCCCAAATAACCAACAATCCCTTTTACAATCATCAATGAATAAATCTCCAAATAACCAACAAGTAAATTATAATTACAAAGCTTCAACAAAATTATTTGAAAATTTTAATAATAACAATGCGGCTGCGATTCCCCAATTGATTTCAACTGGTTTGACAGAAGGGATAAATAAATTCGCTCCTCAAGAGAAAGCTGAAATGAGTAAATTATTAAATTCAAATGGAAATAAACTAAAACTTGAAGTTATGGGACAAACAGCGAATATGCCTAATTGGTATAACGCTAAAATAAATGGCAAAAAGTATTTATACAAGGAAAATAATACAGGAAAACGTTTAATTGAAGTATTAAATAATGGAGGTATTGGAGATTTTGGTTATTTCAACGAAAACAAAGGATTTGTTCCAAATACTGATTAATAAATAGAATGAATTTTGATTTGTTAAACCTTTCAAAACAAGCAATCGTTTCGTATCTTGTTTCGTGGGGAATCTTTTTTTTAACACTTCCTCTGTTTGTCAAGATGCTTGGTCAAAAACAAGGGTGGCTCATCAATTACATATTCAGTTGGATCATCATGCTTCTCGTATTGTATGTCTTTCAAATGAATACAAGCCTAAACCCCTCTAACATACTCTAATCAGCTACAAACATGGACACTGCTCTTGTTGAAACTGCTGGCGATGAACTAAATATTCTTCCCCAAATGATTACAGCGTGGAAAGCTGTCAAAGGGGAAACTGCGCAACTCCAACAACAACTTCGTGAAAAAAAGCTGCGTCAAAAAGCACTCGAAGAAGTCATTATGCGTACCATGAAAAAACACAACGTTGGTCAATTGGATTTGAAGGCCTCGAATAGTCGCCTTTCTTGCTGTACTAAAGAAACCAAAGGAAGTTTGAGTCAAGGAAAACTGGAAACTTTTTTGGGAGAATATATGAAATCACAAGAAGAAGCAAAAAAAGCGATTGAATTTATCAATGAAAAACGTGGCATCAATAAAAAAGAGGTGTTGTCTTTTGAAAATCTATAAACCGTTTTTGCGGATAATTTTTATTGGAATGAAAATCATTCCAATAAGAAAAATGAACCCAATCCCTTTTACAAAACTCGTACCAGGCAAGCTGTATATTGTGAAAGAAAAAAATAACGAACGAACTTTATGCCTTCGCTTTCAAAAGATTTTTGAATGTAATGGCACATACGCAAGCTTTCGTGATGATAAACAGGCGAAAAACACACTTTCCACTGGATTCCATGTAGATGGTCATACATTTTTTGATTACAATGAAATGTTAAACCCAATAACTCCCGACGTCCAGCAACATATTCAAACTTTTTTACACTAAGAATTTCCAAAATATCGTTAAAACGATATTTTGGAAAGTTTTTAGTTGATAATTAAGCTTTTACAAATATTTTGGAAAAGCTTATATTACATTAGTAGAATGGGTTTAGTTGATTCTGTTTGTCGCGCTGCCATTGATGGTTTTGCCAATCCCGACGATTCTGCGTCCCGTCGTGAATCCTACACTGCCTTAGTAGCCTCCTTAGTCTCTTTCATCATTGCCTTGGTTATTTTATCTTTGATTGGTAAATTCTTGTGGAATGGCGTCATTGTGGATTTATTCACCTTTGCCAAACCTGCTCGTAGCTACATGCAGATCCTAGGATTGTTTGTTTTTACAAGTTTATTGTACTAAGTAGAAATGCCAGAAATAAGATTTTTGAAAAACTCTCCTGGAGCACGTGCGTATGAAATTCAACCTAATGGAACCAAACAGTTCAAACAAATCAATATTCCAAAAGGAACAACAGGAACTTTAAATTCAGGCATTTTTAAAGCAACAATAAATGGAAAACAATACGATATTGGCACCAAAATGGGTCCAATGAATATTTATTATGAAAATGATGATTATGAATATGTAAGTGAAGACCCAAAAGCTCTTGAAGGAGGTCGTAAAAAAACACGCAGACATCGTAAATCTAAAAAATCAAAAAGAACTCGCCGTCACTAGGCATCCTCCTTTAACATTTCTTCCACTAATTCATCAAAAGACGTTGTAGGTTTCCAACCTAAAACTTCTCTGGCCAATGTGGCATCCCCGAGCAAATCATCCACTTCCGATGGACGAAAGTATTTGGGATCCACAATAACGCGTACTTCACCTGTTTGCGCATCAATACCTTGTTCCTCAACTCCCGATTTGCCATTCCAAACAATCGGCATTCCGCGTTTCGCAAAACAACGCTCCACAAAGTCTTTGACCGAGTACTGAACACCTGTGGCAATCACAAAATCATGTGGCTTTTCCTGTTGTAACATACGCCACATGGCTTCCACATAATCCCGAGCATGGCCCCAATCGCGTAACGCATGTAAATTACCAAGTCGCAACACCTTTTGCTTTCCCTTCAAGATGTTTCCAACCCCAATTGTGATTTTACGGGTCACAAATGTTTCGCCACGACGAGAGGATTCGTGATTATAGAGCAAGCCCGAACAACAAAACAATCCATAGGCTTCGCGATACAACTTTACCATCCAGTGTGCGTATTGTTTGGCGATCGCATACGGACTTTGCGGATTAAAAGGAGTTGTTTCACGTTGCGGTTTTTCCAACACTTTCCCATATAATTCACTGGTTGATGCCTGATAGATACGAAATTTCCCTTTTACATTTTCTGGTAAGGAACGAACAGCTTCTAAAATATTCACAATACCAAACGCATCAACTGAACCGGTGTAAGAGGGAAGTTCAAAACTAACGGCAACATGACTCTGTGCTGCCAAGTTATAGATTTCATATTGCTCTGCGTCAGGTACTTCTTGAACGATTTTTTGAATTAACGCATGAACAGCCGATGTATCCGTTACATCTCCATAATGAAGTTTGAGTTGAGAAAAAATATGATCAATTCGTTCCGTTCGAATGATGGAGGAACGACGAATAATTCCATGAACAATATATCCCTTCGATAGTAAAAGTTCTGCTAAATACGAACCATCTTGTCCCGCAATTCCTGTAATCAAGGCAACTCGCATATCTTTCTTATTTCATTTGATGACCTTTAACCTAAAAATTCATCATATAAAATAACCCTTACTTGGCAATCTATTCATCTGTTGTCATGGGACGACGAAAAAAACTCAAACGACCAAGACCATTAATAAAATCTTCTGTTTTTTGCGCACTTGAAGGTGGTTTGTTTCGCGCCTGTTCTGCCTTTTCTAAACTCGTGCGCACGCGTTCTGCCCAATCCATCGCAGACATACCAGTTCCACGGGACAATACAGAATCTCCCTCTTTCTTTTCTTCTAAATCTGGAGGACTTACTGGTTCCAATGTGAGTGCTTCCATAATCATTTCTTTTTTAATTTCCTTTTCACTATCCGTTGAGGCATTGTCATCCACAAAATTAGGTTGATTCTTTTGAATACTCACCCAACCTTCATGTTCGTGATTGACTTGACGGCGTTTCTTTTGTGAAAAAGTTGATTTAAATACATTCTTTGGTTTTTCTTCACCTTCTTCTAACTTCCAAACACGAAAAGATGGAGATTGTTGAGGTGTTAGAATACGTAAAGAAGGACTTTGTTTAGATTTTTCAGAATCGGAATCTGAGTCCATTTGGAGTGCGGCAAATGGATTTTTTGACATCCTATTATCTATTACTTTTCAAGAATCCTTAGGCTGTTGAAATACGCTTTCCCAAAATATCTGAAAAAGCTAAATTATAACATTAAAAACTTTCCAAAATATCGTTAAAACGATATTTTGGAAACCCTTCTTTGAAATACGCTTTCCCAAAATATCTGGAAAAGCTAAATTATAACATTAAAAACTTTCCAAAATATCGTTAAAACGATATTTTGGAAACCCTTCGTTGAAATATAAAAAATAAAAATGATTAAAGCCCCGCCACAATTACAATGTAAGAAAATATGGATTCC